>ERZ1034946.573-NODE-573-length-17018-cov-6.460001_pt1 | contig 17018 bp, 17 predicted proteins | sample MGYA00520591_ERZ1034946 | MGnify/ENA primary metagenome ERZ1034946 (study PRJEB33766, sample SAMN09781753) | gut metagenome | biome: gut microbiome | host: Homo sapiens | place: Madagascar | study: EMG produced TPA metagenomics assembly of the PRJNA485056 data set...
ATATACTATTTTTACACTTTTATGAGCCACTTTTCAAGGAAATTCACATTTTTATGAGCCATTTTTTCAAGGAAACCACATTTTTATGTTTTTGCTATCATTTCCTCTCCATAACCACAATCTTATTCGACACATTCCTAACCGCAGGAATCTCACCAATCACATGGTAAACCGGCATGAGTTTCTTCATGCCCTCTACCAGACTGACTTCCTTTTTAAATGTAAAACCAGGAACCAGCTCCTGAAGTCTTCTGCCATTCTTTACGCCCCAGGTGAATTTGGCGCGGCTTCCCTCAATGGATTTTTCCTTCATATGCTGCACCATAAATGGAGACATAACCTCGATATAAACTGTTGCTGTTTCAAAGGTCTGGCTGATAATGGCAAACATCTGTCTGACATCCGCTTCACTCAGGTACATGGACAGTCCTTCGATTATAACAAGGACATTTTCTTTGCTGTATTCAATATTTTCTGTGTAGGAGGCATCCATAGCAGACTTTGCAATCTGATATATCGGTCCATTTTCTGTCAGAAACTTTTCTCTAATCTGCATGGTTTCCGGTAAATCAATATTGTACCAGCGCAGATATTTTCCCTTAATACGGTAGCATCTGGTATCCAATCCACAGGCAATGTTTACTACAATCGTATCTGGATGAGAGTCGAGATACTGCCCTACCATTTCGTCAAGGACAATAGTTCTGGCGATTACGCCACTGCTCATTGCCTTGTCCTTTTTGGCATTGGAAAAATCATAGTCCAGCTTCGATACTATTTCTGTGGCTATGTCATCCTTGATTTTGGGATTTTCCCTGTTTGACTCACTGGCTCTTGCGTATAGAGTCTGAATCATGGTTTCTGGAACACCTGTTACACTTATTTTTTCTTTCATGATAAATCATGCCTTCCTGTGTTAGTACCAACTAACTTGATTGTACCATAAAATTAGACCATGTCTATACCTATATTGAAGACAAATATTATTTTTTCTCTCTAAATATTGTCCTGAAAATCAATCTAACCAGTGGCCCGCAATAAAACATCTGATATAACAATGCCATCGGAAAATTCATTGCCCAAGTCTGCACCCATGTTCCAAAGGTCTTTGTATCTTTGAAAAGGATTGTAGCTGCAAGACTCATGATTGGACACATGATACAGCATATACAGATGGAAATAGCATATGTGATGAACTGTGGTCTGTCATCTGGTCTCATAACTGAAAATGCAAGCTTCTGAGCTATTTTTCCAACTACGAAAAATTCTAGGACAAAGGCAATTGGAACCATGATTGGAAGCTCGTGAAGAGCAAGTAAAAATGTCTGTCCTGTCACACCTCCGGTGTTTAAAGCTACATTGTAGACTACCATCCCGTAAACCATGACTGCAGCCATGATAAGTGTAAAAATAACGTCCTGAAATTTGTTTTTTGGCATAAAAAATCCTCCTGTGTGATAATGATTTCTAATGTGTTGTTCGTTATCATCCAGAAGGATTGTGCGTTTCCAATTTAGACCACTATTTAATTGCTGGGAGATTATATCATAATATGCGTTGCTATGTAAGCCTTTTTAAAATATTTTTTTATGATTCCTTTGCATATGTTATTTTCTTTTTAGCGTTCATTTCCTTTGTAAATCATTCATAAATTATATTTTTGTATACACTTATTGCAACTCATATGCTCATCATATAAGACATCATGCATCCACCCATGGCACCAGCTTCCTTTACCAGTCCTATATTATCAGGAGTAATCCCTCCAATAGCAAAAACGGGCACATCAGCATGAATCCCGCAATAGTCAGCAATCTCTCTGACAAAAGCCACGCCCCTGCCTTTTAAGCCTTTCTTACACTCAGTCTCAAATATGGTACCAAGTACAATCTGTGTGGCACCATAGGCAATGGCTTCCTGCACATCCTCAAGGCTGTGGCAGGAGACACTTATATTTTTAAAATGCTTAAGCTCCTCTGCCTGCTCCGTAAGACTTCTCACAGACAGATGGATATTCTGGCAACCCAGTTCCTTTGCAATATGGCATCTGGAATGGAGAAAACAGGTCACATCATTGGCTTGGCATATCTTTAAGACCTCTATGGCAAGCTTAGTATATTCCTCATCTGACAAGTCCTTTTCACGGAGTATAAGCCCATATGGATGCAGGGATGTGGCTCTTTCAATCTGCTCTAAATAATCGCCCTTTACCAGCCTGCGGTTTGTAATCACAATTGTGTCATTATACATATATGTAATCATTCAGCACCGGCTGAAGACCTCCCTGCTCCATGTCATGATACATACTTTCAAAGGAACGGCTGTCATTAATTTCAAACTGCTCATCTCCCACATCAGCATCTTCTTTGCCTTCGTACTTCTCCTCGTGGTCTCCTATTCCTGTAGACACTCCGGCGGAAACCTTGGTAGCGCATATCTTGGCAATGCCATCCCTGAACTCGCGGCTTTCACGGCTTGAAACAGTTATACCCACAAATGGCAGGAAAATACGATAAGCGCAGAGCACCTGACAAAGCTCCTTCTCGCCTACATCCTTTGGATTAATCTTTTCATTATTTACTATAGGTCTAAGCCTTGGACAGCTGACAGACAGCTCTGCATGAGGGTACTTGCGGTTCATATAGTAGACATGAAGTCCTGTTGCCAGAGCGTCCTTTCTGAAATCGTCAAGTCCAAGCAGGGCAGAAAATCCAGCCCCTCTCATGCCGCCCATGATGGCACGCTCCTGAGAGTCAAAGCGGTATGGCCATACTCTCTTGTGCCCCAGGAGGTGCAGGGTCTCGTACTTGTCCGGATTATAGGTCTCCTGAAAAACTGTGACATAATCCACACCGCACTCATGCAAATATCGGTATTCATCCTCATTTACAGGGTAGATTTCTATTCCGATATTTTTAAAGTACTTCTTTGCAATTTTTACTGCTTCACCGATGTACTCTACATCTGAGTATTTGCGGCTCTCACCGGTCAGGATAAGGATTTCCTCCATGCCTGTATTGGCTATAACCTGCATCTCATGCTCTATTTCCTCAAAGGTGAGCTTCTTTCTCCTGATGTTGTTATAGCAGTTGAAACCGCAGTATACACAGTAGTTCTGGCAATAGTTTGCTATGTACAGAGGAGTGAAAATATATACTGTGTTACCAAAATGATTTTTGGTAAGCTCCTCGGCTTTTCTTGCCATCTGTTCCAGAAATGGTGCAGCGGCAGGTGATAATAATGCCTTAAAATCCTCGATACTACAGCTTGGATTTGATAAAGCACGCTGGACATCATCTGCTGTATATGAGTCATAATCGTAAGTGTTCATGGCGTCTAAGACTTTTCCCATGATGTCAGAGGATATGACCTGCATGCCAGGCATGTACTCCATGTGGTTTGTTCGTGAGGCTGGCTCCTGCTCCAGCCTGTGTTTGCGGGCAAGGGCTTCCGGAGGGAGCACATCACTATCTATAAAATATACCTGATTCTCTTCGTTCATCTTGTATTCCTTCTATATTAAATAAAATAACTTCATTATATAATTTATGCTGCTGTTAACGCAAAAATCCTGTGAGTGGGTCTGAGGCACTGCCTCCTCTTGCCAGTACTCTTCCCATGCCTGTGAGGTAGGCTTTTCTGCCGGCTTCGATTGCAAGCTTAAAGGCAGCAGCCATCTCCGGAACATCGCCAGCAGTTGCAATTGCAGTATTTGCCATAACGGCGGCAGCGCCCATCTCCATAGCTTCGCAGGCCTGGGATGGTTTTCCGATGCCGGCATCCACTATGATAGGCAGGTCGATTTCATCGATTAAAATCTGAATCATTTCCTTGGTTGCAAGCCCCTTGTTGCTTCCGATAGGGGCGGCAAGAGGCATGACAGCGGCAGCTCCTGCACTCTGCAAATCTCTTGCCACGTTCAAATCAGGGTTCATATATGGGAGCACCACAAATCCCTCTTTTGCCAGGATTTCCGTTGCCTTTATGGTTTCCTGGTTATCTGGGAAAAGATATTTTGCATCTCTCATAATCTCTACCTTGACGAAATCGCCACAGCCCATAGCCCGGCTTAATCTGGCGATTCTTACGGCCTCATCTGCATTTCTTGCCCCGGATGTGTTTGGCAGTAAGGTGATTCCCTTAGGGATAAAATCCAAAATATTTTCATTGTCATTTGTGTTTGCCCGGCGCAGTGCAAGTGTGATGATTTCCGCTCCTCCCTGCTCAACCGCAGCCTTGATGAGATTGATATTGTATTTTCCAGAGCCTAAAATAAAGCGGCTGTTAAATTCTTTTCCACCTAGTATAAATTTGTCTTCCATCTTCCTGTTCCCTTCTCAAATAAATATTGCCTATATGCTAATTGTGTGTTTGCCTGTTTGCAGCTTATCTAATCAGCCTCCACCCACAAAATTAAGCACTTCTATTGAGTCGTTTTCTTCAATTTGAATCTCAGCCAATATCTCTTTTGGAATTATTTCAAGGTTTCTTTCCACAACGACTCTGTTCAGATCGAAGCCCTCATTTGAGAGATACTGGTACAGATTCTGACCTGCCAGGTCCTTCTGTTCTCCGTTAATTGTAACCATTTTGTCTCCTTTTCTGTCTTTTTTTCTAAACAGCGCCTTTGATGTCGGTGGAAAGTGGTGCCCCCAGTCCGCCCTAGTAATGGGATAAACAAAGTGTGCGCGAGGGGATTGCGCATATTGTAAGCTTTCTTGCTTTTCCTATACAACAAAAAGACTGCATACCAACAGATATACAGTCTAAGTGTCTCATGTATTTTCCTACGTTGGCATTATCCAAATCAGGTTAAAGGTCAAGACATTTCCTGTCTACTCTCAGCCCAGATACATGAGCTCCCTATTTACGAATGTAATTATAAGCTTAATGATAGAATAATGCAACGTATTTATTTTTGCTTTTTATGCTATTTTCATTATCTGAATCAGAAAAATCCATGCAAAACCATAGTAGGTCACAACTGCCACCAAATCGTTTACTGTGGTGATAAGTGGACCGGACGCTACAGCCGGGTCTACCTTAATCTTATTGAAAAATATAGGAACCAGTGTGCCCACAAGGCTTGAAATCACTATGGCGATAAGCAGTGAAGCTCCCACACAGCCGGAGATTAAAAGTGCATGGCTAAAGCCATATCCCTTAAACAGGGTGATATATAAGCCTAAGCAGAACAGGGCGAGGATTCCAAGCAAGGCACCATTACAAAAGCCAACCTTCATCTCTTTAAAAACCAGCTTCAGCTTGTCCCTGCCATTTAGGTTTTCATCCATAAGTACACGGATGGTGACAGCCAGAGACTGGGTGCCCACATTTCCAGCCATGTCAAGGATTAGGGACTGGAAGCATATTACAATAGGAAGAACTGCCACAACTCCCTCAAAGGCACCTACCACAGATGATACTCCCATGCCTAGAAACAGGAGGATAATAAGCCAGGGCAGACGCTTTTTCATGCTTTGGACTGTTGACTCGTTTAAGTCCTCCTCTGCTGACAAACCAGCCAGCTTTGCGTAGTCCTCACCTAACTCATCATCTACAGCCTCTGTGACGTCCTGGGCTGTGATGATACCGATAATCCGCTTGTCGTGGTCGAGAACAGGCAGGGAATCCTCAGCATAATCCTTGATTTTCTCTATGCTCTCTGATATTTTCTCATCATCAAAGAGATATGGGTAGGCATAACTAATCAGAGTGTCAAGCTCTATATTGTCTCTTGCGACGATAAGGTCTTTTAAATCAATGGCACCGCAGAAATGCTCATCCTCGTCAACTACATATATAGTAGAAATATTATCATTTTCACCAGCCTGCTTCACCAGCTCGTGCATAGCCTGACGAATGGTGAGATTTTGCCTGATACAGATAAAGTTTGTTGTAATCAGGCTTCCTATTTCGTCATCATCATAGGAATTGATAAGCTTAATGTCTGTCTTGACATCCTCATCCAGCATTGGACGGAGCTTTTCCCTCACACTCTCGTCAATTTCATCCCAGAAATCCACAGCGTCATCGGCATCCATCTCATTGACTGCCTTTGCCAGCCTGTCAGTTCCCAAATCATCAACATACTTAGCCGGCTCATCCAGATAAGAAATGATTTCTGCCATCCACTCAGCACCGAGTGCATTGTACAAATCAATTCTCTCCTTCTGATTTAAAAACTCAAGACTTTGTGCAATATCATTGTCATGGTAATCTCTGAGCCTGTCTCTTAGCTCATCAGCAGAGTGTGATGACCTGATAATGTCTATAATCTCTCTTACAAAAATTGGTTCTCTTAATACTTCTTTCATCATATTAGCCTCCTTCTACCATAAAAAATGGTATACAAAAAAATCCATCGTGTTGTGAAAGCTTACAACGATGGATAAAGGCTAATTATTCATATAAAACGGCACAACTACAGACACCTGAAAAATAATCCAAGTCTGTATCCATCATTATATGTACTTCGACTTCGACTATCACAACTGTCCATATAGTTCGCCTCCTTTTTCTCTAAATCGGGTACAGTATAGACCCGCAAAATTACTTTGTCAACCTTTTATCTGCCTATATACTGGTTGACTTTTGCAGGGCTGTCAAGCCTTAAGGCAAGTATTGTAGTGGAAATCATGTAGTTTATTACCTCATTCATGATTGCTTCTTCAAACTGGGCTTTCATGCTCTCCGGGTATTGGTGTACCAGAAAATGCACATTGTATTTATCGTCCTTTCTGGAAATGAATGCACTGATGTATAAGCCGTTTATTGCGGCTGTCAGAATCTCATCATCAGTCAGTTTTATATCCAGTGAGTATGCTTTGGAGACCAGATAATAATCATCGTCCCGTTTGACAATCTGCTTGTCGGTAATCTCTCCGATTGAGAAATTTTGCACATGATTTGTCAGGGCAAAGAGAAAATCTGTGTCCAGCTTGCTGCTGTATATATAGTTTAAAATGTCTCTTGGGGTGTAGTTCATTGGTTTTTCCTCTATTCGCATAGTCAATATATATTATATTGCCACAAACCCACAATTTCATCAACAAAATTGTGCCATCTTCCATCCACTTGACAATTTCTTCATTCTGTCAAAAGCCCCCTCTTTTGTGTTTGCTTTTTGCATACCACCACTCTATAATAAGATTAGGTAGAAGAACAAGTAAACAGAGAGAGCCAGGAGAGGGAGAGCAGGCAGTAGACGTACAGAATGTACGCTTTAGTGTGTGCTCTTTTTTATAAGGGGAAATGTATATGTGTTATGCAACTAAAATGAAAATAGCTGAATGTGTCAAGGAGCTTATGCGCAGGAAAGAGATTTCCAAAATCCGCATAGGTGATGTGATGAATGAAACCGGCATGAGCCGTCAGAGCTTCTACTATCATTTTCAGGATATCTATGAGGTACTGGAATGGATCGGATGCACTGATTTCAAGGAACAGCTTGAGGGGGAAAGCTACAACTCCATGTGTGACTGGGCTTGTGATTTGATGACTATATTACAAAACAACCGCTCATTTTACCAGAAGCTTGCAAATGAAATAGCGTGGCCTTCTATAGTCAGGTGTGTCAAACCGACACTCTTGTTTCAAATAAAAAGGCTTTTGTTATGTGAGAATCGTGAGATATTTGAGGGGAAAGAACAGGAATTGGATGCTGTCACCAGCTTTCTTGCCACCAGCATATGCTATTACATGATAGACTTTGTATATCATAAAAGAACACTGTCAATTGAGCAGGTTAAATCTGATGTACAGTTTATGTTGCGGGCAATCGTCAGGGAGGATTCAACCAATGTAATGCTGCAATTTGCTGAAAATCCCGCCAGCTCGCAGGAACATTTATCATAGTACGAAAAATTGTCATCAAGCAAGCCATTTGTATATTTAGGTATATATAGAAAATCCTCCTAGAGTAATATTAATCTAGGAGGATATCTTAGAGATACTTCCCTTTTTGTGTTTTGCTATTTTATATAATTTCCTTTGTGGCAACCACATCTACGCCGGTCTTTGCCACGTCCTTCAATACCACATCCCCTATATGTACAGGAGCCTTGACTGTGGCAGCATTTATGTCATTCATTACTTCCATGATTTTTTCTTTTGGTATATCATGCTCTGTCTTTACAGACACCATTGGTATTGAGCCGCCCTCCACGCAGACAGTGCTGGTCACTATTCTTGTAGGATGGGTCACTTCCTTGGCTGCGTAATCTGCACCACGCTTACAGGTGTTTCCTGTTATAGATATTGCTTCATCATCTATGGTAACTGTTATGGCACAGCCCAGTGGGCAGCCTATACAGGTCAAATTTCTTGTTTCCATGATATTATGCCTCCTTTTCAATCTTTATAGTGATTGTCTCAAGATTATCCATTGCTTCGAGTACATTTTTCTGCAGTACAACCTGCTCCATCTCGCCGGGAGCCATGATTGGACGCTTACGGCATATTATCCTCTGGCCATTCAGGTAGGCAGAAATATAAGAATTCTTGTATACACCGCCAACTCTGAATCTAACAGTAAGTTCGTCTGCCATATTGGAAACGTGCAGGGTCTTTGGAACAGTGTAGCGTACGCCATCTGTTGCAATAATAGGAATTTCCTTGCTGCTCTCGCCGGCATGACCATCATTTTTGATATATTCTGCCGCATTTTTGCCGGCAGTTGAGGCTTCTTCAGATACATAGTCTACTAAATCATGGACATGAAGGACATTTCCGCAGGCGAACACGCCGGGAATGTTTGTCTCAAGGCTTTCATTTACCACTGGTCCGTTTGTGACTGGATTTAATTCGACACCGATTGATTTTGAAATCTCATTTTCAGGTATCAGACCACATGAAAGGAGCAGGGTATCACACTCGTAGAACTCTTCTGTTCCCGGAACAGGCTTATTGTGCTCATCCACCTGAGCCAGAGTGATTCCCTCGACACGTTCCTTGCCTTTGACATCTACTACAGTGTGGCTCAGCTTTAATGGAATTCCAAAATCATCAAGACACTGGACGATATTTCTCTTTAATCCGCCGGAATATGGCATAAGCTCGGCTACAACCTGTACTTTTGCTCCCTCCAATGTCATACGTCTTGCCATTATAAGACCTATATCTCCTGAACCAAGGATTACCACCTTGCGTCCCGGCATAAAGCCCTCGATATTTACAAGTCTCTGGGCTGTTCCTGCTGAGTATACTCCTGCCGGTCTGTAGCCCGGTATGTTTAAGGCTCCTCGTGGACGCTCCCTGCAGCCCATTGCCAGAATAACTGTCTTTGCTGCTATATGAAAAAGTCCATCTGTATGGTTCATGGCTGTGACAACCTTGTCCTTGGATTTATCATCAACAGATATGTCCATAACCATAGTGCTCAATCTGTATTCTATTCCCAGCTCCAATGCCTGATTGATAAATCGTCTGGCATATTCAGGTCCTGTGAGCTCCTCCTTAAAGGTGTGAAGTCCAAAACCATTGTGTATACACTGATTTAAAATACCGCCTAATTCACAGTCTCTCTCAAGAATTAAGATTCTGTCAATTCCATTTTTCTTAGCTGATATAGCCGCTGCAAGACCTGCTGGTCCACCTCCGACTACTACAATATCATAAAAATCCATCATAATTTCCCCCTATGCTCTGTTCTTGCTTAAGCCAACAACCATCTTAGATTTGCCACCGCTCTTTGTAATATCAAGCTGTGAAATATTAAGTTCACGGGAGATAATCTCCATTGTTCTTGGAGAGCAGAAGCCTGCCTGACATCTTCCCATTCCGGCTCTGGTACGTCTCTTTACGCCATCTAAGGATTTAGCACCCAAAGGACGGTTGACTGCATCAATAATCTCTCCCTCTGTAATCATCTCACAGCGGCAGATGATGTTGCCGTATGCAGGATTTTCCTTTATAAGGGCTTCATATTCAGCCTCTGAGAGATTCTTAGGATTAAGTATGCCCTTGCGTTTTCCGTTAAAATCAGGATTATCCTGTGCATTAAACAGGGTCTTGACAATCTGGGCAACCCTCTCACCGATAGCCGGGCAGCTTGACAGACCCGGTGACTCAATTCCTGCACAGTCGATGAAAAATGGAGCATCGCTTAACTCTTCTATAATAAATTCGTGATTGTCCTCGTGGGCACGGTTTCCGGCGAAGGAGGTAATAACCTGACGCACCGGAACTGTAGGAACAGAACGCTTTGCGGCTGTGCATACATGGTCTAAGCCCTCTCTGCTTGTGTTGGTGCCTTCCTTGTCGTCATGGTCATCGGCAGTTGGCCCGATAAGTGTATTTCCATGAACAGTAGGGGTTACAAGGATTCCTTTTCCATATTTTCCCGGAAGCTGGAATATGGTCTTGTCTACGATTCCCCCTGTTGCCTTGTCCAGCAGACAATACTCTCCCCTTCTTGGTGTGATATGGATTTTTCTGGCACTAACCATATTGTGAAATACATCTGCATATACACCAGCGGCATTTACCACACACCGGGTCTGGATTTCGCCCTTATTTGTAACAAGTGTATAGCCATGACATTCCTTATCAATTGTTATAACCTCTGTATTAAATTTGAACTCAACACCATTTGTTGCTGCGTTTTCAGCCAGAGCAATATTGAGTCCAAACGGGCAGACAATACCGCCTGTAGGGCAGAAAATTGCTGCTACCACTTCATCTGAGAGGTTAGGCTCCATCTCGTGAACTTCTTTTGAATCAAGAATTTTTATATCAGGGATGCCATTTTGAAGTCCCTGCTCATAGAGGGCATGAAGCTTTGGCATGTCCTCCTCGCTGAAGCATACTATTAATGAGCCATTTCTCCTGAATTCAAAATCCAGCTCATTTGCCAATACTCCCATAAGCTTGTTGCCACGGACATTCATCTGTGCCATGAGTGTGCCCGGTTTGCAGTCGATTCCAGAGTGGACGATGGCACTGTTCGCCTTTGATGTGCCACAACAGACATCCTCTTCCTTTTCCACAACACAAACTGATAATTTGTATCTGGACAATTCTCTGGCACAGGCACTGCCTGATACCCCTGCTCCGATAATTACTACATCATACATGTTCTTTCCTCCTATTTTAAAAGGAGCCATACAAAATAGACATCTCTAAGATGTGTACTGTCTGGCTCCTCTCTCTGACATACATTATTTAATTAAAAAATTAATCCGTATACCCACACTGCTAAAAGTGCTCCTATGATTGGTCCGATTACCGGAACAACAAGTCCGTATCCGAAATCAGATGAACCCTTGCCCTTAATAGGTAATACAGCATGTGCCAGACGTGGTCCCAAATCTCTGGCAGGATTGATTGCATATCCTGTAAGACCGCCAAGTGACATACCAACAGATACGATTATGGCGAATACAAGGAATTTTCCTGTGCCATCTGCCAGATCAGGTACCTGTGCAAGACCTTTTATTGCAAATACAAGGACAAATGTTCCTACAGCCTCACTTAAAATATTTCTTGGAATATTTCTGATTGAAGGAGCTGTACAGAATACACCTCGCTTTGTGGCCTCATCATCTGTAGCGTCAAACTGGTCCTTAAATAAGGCATAGACGATACATGCACCACAGAAGGCTCCTGCAAGCTGGGCGATAATATATCCAGGCACCATTGCCCATTCAAAGCTGCCATCCGCAGCCAGTGCCAATGTGAGAGCCGGGTTAAAGCTTGCTCCTGAAGCAGCACCAAATATAAAGGCTGGTACCAGAACTGCAAGTCCCCAGGCAAGTGTAATCTGAACTGCGCCTGCACCCTTCATTCCTGACTTGTTCAGGTTAACATTGGCAACAACACCATCTCCTAAAATGATAAGCATCATAGTTCCGACGAACTCTGCAATATATGCTGTCATAAGAAACCCTCCTAGTCTTCTTTTGCCCAGTTAAATGCGTATGTAACTGCTTTTTTCCACAATTTGATTTTCCTGCTTCTCTCTTCATCTGAGATTTCAGCTTCAAATGTGCGGTCGATAGCCCAGTTGTCTCTGACCTCATCCTTGCTTGACCAGTAGCCGACTGCAAGTCCTGCCAGATAAGCGGCACCCATTGCAGTTGTCTCTACACACATAGGACGGTTTACAGGAGCGTTGCTGATATCAGCCTGCATCTGCATTAACAGGTTATTGGCACTTGCACCGCCATCGACTTTGAGTGCGGCGAGGTTGATGCCAGAGTCAGCCTTCATGGCTTCGAGTACATCATTAACCTGATATGCAAGTGATTCAAGGGTTGCTCTTATGATGTGATATTTATTTACACCTCTTGTGATACCTACGATTGTTCCACGAGCGTACTGATCCCAGTATGGAGCTCCGAGTCCTGTAAATGCAGGCACAACATAACAGCCGTTGGTATCCTTTACTTTTCTTGCCATATATTCTGAATCTGGTGATGAATCAATGAATTTCATCTCGTCACGCAGCCACTGGATAGATGCACCGGCTACGAAAATTGAACCTTCAAGGGCATAATTGACTTTGCCATCAAGACCCCATGCAATAGTTGTAACCAGTCCGTTGTTTGAGAACACCGGCTTCTCTCCTGTATTCATAAGAAGGAAGCAGCCTGTACCATATGTGTTCTTTGCCTCTCCTGCTTCGAAGCATGTCTGGCCGAAAAGGGCAGCCTGCTGGTCTCCTGCAGCTCCTGCGATTGGAATAGGTCCGCCAAAGAAGATTGGATTTGCCTCTCCGTATACACAGCTTGAAGGCTTTGGCTCTGGAAGCATACATTTTGGAATGTCCAGCTCTTTTAAGATTTCATCATCCCATTCAAGTGTATTTATGTTAAACATCATTGTTCTTGATGCATTTGAATAATCGGTGACATGAACCTGTCCCTGTGTAAGCTTCCAGATAAGCCATGTCTCAACAGTTCCGAAGAGAAGCTCTCCCTTTTCTGCTCTTTCTCTTGCACCTGGGACATTGTCAAGGAGCCATTTTAATTTAGTTCCTGAAAAATATGCATCAATTACAAGTCCTGTTTTCTTTCTGAAAGTCTCTGTTAAGCCTTTCTCCTTGAGTGAATCAGCGTACTCTGATGTACGGCGGCACTGCCATACAATCGCATGGTGGATTGGCTCTCCTGTATTTTTATCCCATACAATTGTTGTCTCTCGCTGATTTGTGATACCGATTGCTCCGATATCAGCAGCGGTGGCACCGATGTTTGCCATAGCTAACTTGGCAACCTCCAATTGTGTTGACCAGATTTCATCTGCGTCATGTTCTACCCAGCCTGGTTTTGGGAAAAACTGTGTGAACTCCTTCTGTGCCACACTGCACATTTCTCCTTTTTCATTGAAAAGGATACAGCGGTTGCTTGTTGTTCCGGCATCAAGTGCCATAATGTACTTTGCCATGTAAAAACCCTCCATTTCTATCATTGAGCCCCCCGGCTCGTCTTGATGAGGTAATTTTATATCGGTTGCCGGGGATTGTCTTTAGACAGAAAAGGGGTTTTGTCAATATAAAGAGGGGGATTTTGACAGGGTGGGAATATTGTCAAAATGAATTTGAATAGAAATATTGTCTGCCATCATTTATTACATCTGTGTCGGTCTCAGGCTCAGTATCGTTAATGTCTGTTGCAGCCTCCACTATGTCTTCGTCCTCTTCTTCGGTCTGGTCACGCTTGCTGGTACAATGATTATAAGCAGCAATTGCCTTGAGTATTGCCACCTGGTCAGCAGCGGTAAACATGCCCATAGCCTGTGATAAATCGCCCAGATTATGAACATTCACACACAGGCTGCCACCGCTAGGCAGGCTGATTCTAAGGACTTCTTTTGGATTGGAAGTATTGCCAAGACATATGGCATTTTTGGAATAGTCGCAGGAGAATACCACTCCATTGTATTCTATGGTACCATCTTCAGCAAAATCTTCATAGGGACATTTTTGCTTCTTTTCATCAAGAACTCTTGAAAAAGGCTGGCTTTTACTGGTACAAGCTGCAGCCTTTGTCTCCTGAGCCGTAGTTGTAGAACTTAGTGTCTGTGAAAAAGGGAATTTACTTATTTCCATAATTTTTCCTCCTGATTGATGTAGAAAACCTGCAACGGACAGTTTTCCTGTATATTTAAGCATAAAAAAGCACAATATCTCAAATTCAATCCTTTGAAATATTATGCCATCCATGTACTGTTTATTTCGGCATAAGAACTGGAATTATTAATATATTAATCCAAATATCTGTATTATGTGTTATAATAATTATAATTAATAAGTATTGGGGGACAATTTAATATGAGGTATTTAAAAAGAAAACTGGGAATTTTTCTGCTTATCTTTTGCATGGCATTTTCATTTCTTGTTGGAACTGCGCCAATTGAAATAATGGCAGAGGAAACGTCATCAGCCGATTGGATGGCAGATGTGAATGGAGAGACAATGTTAAGCTCTATGTCTATTCCGGGCACGCATGACACCTGTACGCAGTATGTGGGCATGAGTTATATTTTCAAGTGTCAGAACACAAGTGTTGCTGAACAGCTGGAAAATGGATACAGATATCTGGACATGCGTCTGGTGCTTGATGGAAAAGGCGATAAGCAGACCTTGATCTTAAAGCATAATTTTTCAAAATGTAAGAAATCAGGCTGGATTTTTTCAAAAGCCCTCTCGCTGGATGATGTCTTAAGTGATGTGTATGCCTTTCTTGAAGCCCATCCCGGTGAGACGGTTATCATGTGCATGAAGGCTGAAAACAGCAAGGATGATGTGACGCAGGTTCAGAAGCTCTTGTATGACGCAATTGAGGAGAATGAGGATGTCTGGTATTTAGCTAATGAGATTCCGACTTTAGATGAAGTCAGAGGCAAAATTGTGCTTGCCACACGTTTTGAGGATGAGTTGAAGCTGGGGGATGAAAAAAGTGGTCTGCACTTCTACTGGGATGACCAGGGCGACCGTACCATTGTCAGCCAGCCCTATGCAGAATCAGCTATAAATGATGAGGCAGCGCTGTCTGTGCAGGATAGATATAATTATGGTGTCTCTGATAAAATTGATGCTGTTGAGACAAGCCTTGAAAACAGTCAGGCATCGGATGACTGCTTTTTCCTTAACTTCACTTCCACCAGTGGAAGCGGCAAGGTGGGGCATCCCAAGAAATACGCAAAGAAAATCAATGCGTATTTAAGTGATTATGACTGGGAGGAGGGAAACGCCTATGGAATCGTCATTGTGGACTTTGCAGACAGGAATCTTGCAGAGAAAATATATGGGACTAATTTAGCCCTTTAGTCTCTTTGAAAATGCAAGATAAGCCTCCACAAGCAGATCTGTAGCTATTAGGACTACAACTGACAATATCAGGCATTCAGTCACGTTGAACTGGTAGAATGCGCAAAAGCCGCCAATGGTAAAATACACGCCTATGTGTACTGCATACATTTTAGATATATGCTTTGAGTAAAAGCATAATTTATTGTATACAAACTTACACTTTTCGATAGCAGGCATTGCCCAGAAAGCAAGGGCGAATACCAGTATTATGGCAGCAACACTGCCAATTACCTTTAAGAGACCGGGTATTCTGTATTGCTCAATCATATAATTAAAATAGCCGTCAACTCCCGGATGGGATACTATGCAGCATATCAGCCATATTGCAGCTGTGATTCCACATGCCAGCCCGCTCTTTTTATAGAAAGCAGCCTTTTGGGATTCTGGGACTCTTCGGATGACTTTGGCAAAGACATAGCCAAGAAATACAAAGCTTAAATAAGGGAAGAAGCAGAAGCTGGTCTCACCCTTTCCGCCAAAGGTCATGTCTAAAATCCAGTTAAGGGCAGGATTATCAGATACTAATTTCCCTGTAAATGGGGATACTAAGCCCACTACAACAGCACTGACAATATATCCGGTCAGTGTCACACCCAGCTTTTTGTACAATGCAAGTACAAGATAGCACATGCCTGATATAAAAAATATATTCACAAAGGTGAGCATGGAGTACAGATTGGCCTCGTACAATTCTCTGCTGCCTGCTATTTCTCCGGTAATGGCACTTCGTATGTTGAAGCTGATAATTATGGCTGCGGCATAGCATAGATTGCTTAAGGCTTGGAAACACAATAATTTAACACCATTTTTTACCATGTCACGAGGCTGGGAATGTCTGGTGAAAACACTTCCAAAACCCATGGTAAAGAGGTACAGGCAGGCACCGGTAGGCATAAATAGTCCAAACAGGATTTTATGTGCATTTGAATCTGCTGCCTCTGCACCGGCTATAGTCTGGAATGAATGTATGAATATAATCATAATCATTAAGAAGCCTTTTACCAGATCAAGCTCTCTTTGCCGTCCAATATTTACTTCTTTATCTTCTAAGTAGAGCATATCTCCCACCTTTCTGACGAGGCTGCCCTAACCAGCCTGTCAAAGGATATCATAAAAATCAGTCTGTCTTATGACAAAATCAGTTTCATTACTTACAGAAAAAGTGTATCCGTCAAATTCCAGTGTTCTGAAAAAGCATTGCCTTTCCGGAGTTTTTCCAAGTGTAAAGCCATTTACAGTCTTTAGAATCTCAAAGGAATCAAGGGCAAGGCTCAAGCCTTGTCCGGTCATTTTCATATAGCTTTCCTTCAAGGTCCAGATAGTGAAAAAGGCTCTATCTTTATCTGGTTCAGAATTTATATACTCAGACTCTCCGGGGCTGAAATAGTGCTGTGCAACCTTCATGGGAGCACTGGATATTTTCTCAATATCACATCCAACCTCACAGTCTGATACAACTCCCACAACATAGTCTCCAGAATGAGATACATTAAAAAATAATCCATCTGCAAGAGGCTTGCCATTTTCAGAGCAGCTCAGGCAGTTTTCGGAAAGTCCATTTTCATTTAGAATATGTTTAATGATTATTCCTGCAGCCAGACTCCTTTTACGGTCATCAGGCATATGATATCGCATGATTTTTTTTCTTCTTATTTCATTAACCTGATTTAGAAATTCTTCATTTTCCAGAGGGTCATCCAAATTG
>ERZ1034946.575-NODE-575-length-16992-cov-9.619531_pt1 | contig 16992 bp, 30 predicted proteins | sample MGYA00520591_ERZ1034946 | MGnify/ENA primary metagenome ERZ1034946 (study PRJEB33766, sample SAMN09781753) | gut metagenome | biome: gut microbiome | host: Homo sapiens | place: Madagascar | study: EMG produced TPA metagenomics assembly of the PRJNA485056 data set...
CACACAGCTCGCACTCACCTCGACCTATAAGCGGTACTGGGTGCATTGGCGAATAGAGGACTATACTGGCGAGGGAGCAGAGGTAATTCCTGACAAGGTGCTGATACGTGTTCCAGGCGATACTGAGGCTTGGGTGACGAAGCCGAAGCTGGAGGAAGGTGCTCTGATGACGGAGTACACTGAAAAGAAGACCGACCTCATCGACAAGGCTACAGCCAAGGCCGCAGGACTGGAAATCACGGCAGATGGTGTGGAGCTGTATGGCGACAAGGTGAAGGTGAAGAACAACGGCAAGACGGCCGCAATGTTCCAAGACGGCAAGCTCAATGCCGACTTGATAGATGCAGATACTATCAATGTTCACCATGTTTGGGCGAAAGATGGTAATAACCAAAATACGCTCGCCCACTTCGGCAACTACGACATAGACGAGGCGAAGGATGAAGACGGAAAGCAATATCCTCTCTGGGTAGGTTCGTCGACAGCCGCCGACTCTCCGTTCCGTGTCTCTAAGGATGGCTACATGTATGCCGACAAGGGTGCTTTCGGTGTGAGATATTACGAAGATGAGGACAGTGGTACACGAAAGAAGTTCGGACGGTTCGAGATAACGGGCGAAGGTCTGTCGAGTGGTGCTGTATTCAAGGAAGACAGCATGAAGTTGACAGATACTCGTTTCCAGCTGATCAAGGCAGAGGGACGGAGTGCTATATTCATCGACACGGACCAGACCCTCGCTGTTCCTGGCCCTGGAACTTACCTCAGTGCGAAGATGAGGGTAGATGCCATCGATACAACTGACGGCTACTATAGTAACGTGTGCTACTTTGCGGAAGCGAAGAACGGCGTGCAGAACTATGCGCTGCGCGGTATTGGTGACGTATCGGTCAACGGTGGAGTATACGGATATAAGTACACGATGATAAATATGACTACCAAGAATGTTTTCCTTGATAATACAGGTTTGTTGAGAGGATATAACGAAGTGCAGAAAATAGATTCGCTTACCCTGATAGTCAGCTCGAAAAAGTATCTTGCGCTTGCGCTGCCCACTCTCGGGACGATCAAGCAGATACTGTTCGGTTCGCAGTATGTCGATGACAAGTTCTGCGTAAGGCTTACAATCGTGATGGATATTGGCAGCGAGTCCATCGCCATGAGAGGAAGATGCACAACAAAAGACGACGCAAATGTGGCGCAATGGAACATTAAAGACCTCCCGCTTATTACACACTGGAACGGTGGCTATTGGGCTGATTTTGATATGGCGGCAGGAAACTCTTATGAATTTCTGTTGACGTATAACCCCGACAAGTCTTACACACTCGAAGGTTTTACACAGCCATATCTTGCGAGAATAATTAACAGACAGTACTAATTAAAACATATAGCTATATGAAGAAAATCGTTAAAGGCAATGACTTCACGCTGAGGATTCCAGTGATGAAGATGGTGGAGGGGCAAGCGAAGGCTTTCCCCTTGCCAGCCTGTACGGATATTGTGGTACAGGTATGCAATCAGTTCAAGCGCATCCCTCTTGCGTTTGAGGTGGACGTGAAGGAGGATAATGTCCTCCTTGCGAGAGTAGAGGGTGATAAGATGAGCCTCGGTACGTATGCCATCGAGGTGAAGGGTAAGATATTCGGCAATGACTGGCGAAGCAACGAATATCCTCAGTTTGCTCTCGTAGCCAACAATGCCGATGCTGATACGACATTTGGAGAAACTGATGAGGGCGACAACAGCGTAGAGATGGATACCGCTATGGTTATCCTTCCTCCTACCGTGGAGCTGTCAGACCTTATTTCAGACACAAATGAGGCGTTAGGAAAGGTTGATGGTGCGATAAGTAAAACAGATGAAGCCGTAAAAAAAGCCAACGATGCCGTAAGTCAGGTAAACGGAGCTCTGGAAAAAGTTCAAAACGTAGATATTGATATTGACGGCACAAACTTGAATATTACTCGTCCGAGTGGTGAGAAAAAGGAATTTGACCTCATGCAACTCAAAGGTGACAAGGGAGACCAAGGCATTAAGGGAGAGCGTGGAGAAAAGGGCGATAAAGGTGAGAAAGGCGATAAGGGCGATAAAGGATTGCAGGGAGAACGTGGTGAGCAGGGCTTGCAGGGTATTCAAGGCGAGCAAGGTATGAAGGGTGATACTGGAGCGCAGGGAGAACAAGGAATCCAAGGCGTTAAGGGTGACCCATTCACTTACGATGATTTTACTCCCGACGAGATTGAAAACTTAAAGAAGCCTGCTACCGATGCTGCAAATGAGCTGAATAAGTACTTGGATATTGTTAAGTTACCTGTCGTGGAAACACCAGCATCCGAAACAACATTGGCTATGGATGCTAACAAGGTGTATGGCATTACTATTGGCGAATCTCTTACCCTAACCCTCAATGCTCCTACAGATTTGACGGTGACGAATGAGTATCAAGGTAGCTTTGACACAGGAGCTATTGCACCAACGGTAACTTTCCCTGCTAATGTAATATGGGCAGAAACACCATCTGTGGAGGCAAATACACATTATGAGTTCAACATCAGATACATTGATGGCAAGTACTATGGACTTGTGCAAGAGTGGAATATTAATACATAGGAGGAAAACGTATGAGGACAGATAGAAGAAAAGTTTTTTATTATAGATACAAAAAGATAAATTATATAGAAAATACTGCTAATGCAACAATAGAAACTGATATAATTGCCACACAAGATACAAAAGTAGAAATCGATTTTGAAGCTGCTGAAAATAAAAATAATAGCACGTTTCTTCATGGCAGAAATGTCTTTTATATAGGTAGCGGAAGTAAGGATACTATAAATTTTGTACAACTGGGCAATGTAAATATAAGTAGTTATGCAAAATACAACAAAATGAAAAGACATACATATATTATAGGATGTAAGTATGGATTTTCTGTTGACGGATTGTCTCTTTATGGAGGAATTAGCGGAGATTTTGTAGGACAAAAGACTATAGCATTTGTGCAAGGTTACAAAGGAAAATGTTATGGTGTTAAGATTAGTGAAGGAAATCAGTTGGTACGTCATTTCATTCCTGTAAAGCGCAAGTCAGATGGGGTGATTGGTATGTATGACCTCGTAGGAAGAAAGTTTTATACATCACCTAACGGCGTTGCCTTTATGGGGGGTAAAATCTAAAGTCTTTATTGCTTCCCTCTTTGAGCCAGCAATGGCAGAAAGGAGGGTGGCATGAGAGGATTGAGAAGAAAACTATTGTTCAAAACAAAATATGAAATTTTGGATTGCTTATATACTAATGGTGGATATGTTGATACTGGCTTCCCTGAAGGAAATTATATCTTTCATATTAAATTCTCGGCTCCTTCTTTTGTGCCTTGGTCATTCCGTTTTATGTCAAGTGGTTTGGCTACTGGAGATGAAGATAGATTTTATAGTGGAATTAATGGAAGCGAAACAACTAATACTTTTATTCAAGGTTGCGGTGCTGTTTACGAAAATATCAATCTTTACAAGACGCTGCTAACAGAGCCACATGAATACAAGTTTCAAAACGGAATCGGAGAAAATGAATTTTGGACTAAATTGGATGATAATTACCTTATTTCACCTAAGGCAGGAAGAAAGAGTTATTTTACTAACAGAACGATAAAGTTGTTCTTCTTATATGGAAAGTTTTGTTATGGCTTTGTTTACTATTTAAGAATCTATGATGGTAATAAGCTTCTTAGAGACTTTATTCCTGTTCGCCGCAGAAGCGACGGTAAGATAGGGCTATTAGACAAAGTTGAGAATAAGTTCTATACAAGTTCTAATGAAATAGAATTTACAAAAAGTTAATAACAATTAAATAATGAATTAAATAAAGTATGACAAAGAAATGGATTAAGAATGGTGTCTTTGCATCCGACACCATAGAGTTAAACGGATGCGTGGTGTGTAACCCAACAGAGGATATGCTGCGACAGGCAGGCTACAAGGAATATCAAGAGCGTGTACCTACGGAGTCAGAGAAGCTTGAACAGGCAAAGGTCGAGAAGATAGCTGAAATTACAGCCTACGATACCTCATCATCGGTTAACGGCTTTATGCTGAACGGACTACTTGTTTGGCTCGACAAGGCGACACGTGTAGGCTTGATGAACTCCACCACCATCGCCAAGGCAGCAGGCCAGAAAACAACCACTCTCTGGCTTAAAGGCATCAAACTGGTGGTGGGTTGTGATAAGGCTATTCAGTTGCTCTCTGCACTTGAGATGTACGCTTTGGCATGCTTTAACGTGACCGCAAGCCACAAGGCAGCAGTGGGCGAATTGAAGACTATCGAGGAAGTGGAGGTCTATGACTACAAGACAGGCTATCCGAAGATGCTTGAGATGAGTGTTTAACATCATATTGCCGATGTCAGCAAAATGATAGTAGTTTAACATTAAAACGAAAAGATTATGTATATACTAAGTGTTATTTCATTTCTCCTGTTAGGAGGATTTCTGCTTCTCGCAGCAATGCGCTTTGGCGTTCCTGCGATGGTGAGCGATGTGTATTATCAGTTACAGGGATGTACTGGAAGTGAGGTGATAGGCGACAAAAACAAGCGAAACTATGGATGGGTGTTCACTGCTGTGATGGTTACGTGTGCGGTACTGATGATGATATGTATGCTCGACTCGGGTAAGGGTGTTCAGTTCCTTGCCTTCTTGGGCTGTGGAGGGCTGATATTTGTTGGTGCTGTACCAAATTATCTTGATGCTGATGCATACCCTATTCATAAAGGAGGGGCTATTGTAGCTGCGGCAGGGTGTGTAGGCTGGTGTTTGTCGGTGTGCTGGGTGCCAACGGCTGTAATAGCTCTTATCTATCTGCTACTCGTAAGCTGTTTGGACGATGACGAAGGATATAAGCCTGTGTGGTATATGGCAGAGGTTGCAGGGTTTCTGGACGTATTCGTGACGTACTGGATAACAAATTGATAGCAAAATGCCGTTGTTGGTAACAATAAGATGGTTTAGCAAAGTTTAACATTAGCAACTTGACATTTTTCTTGCGTTATTGCCACAAAAGTGTAACTTTGCAACCATCTTATTTTGAATCTTAAAACCGAAAATTATGAATAAAGAAGATGAAAGCGACCTATTGCATTGGTTGCAAGACAAAGACGTCAGCGAGGTTATGGATTTGCTGATGAAACATGGTAACAGATATTCACGGAGAATTTTGAAGTTCTTTTGCTGGTTCTGCAAGTATGTTCCAGTTATACTTATGTGCTTTCACGCATACGGCATGTGGGAATTTAGTCAGCATCCAAGGGAAATGTTCATAACAAACAATGAGAATTTTCCATGCTATTTATTCATCTATTTTATGGTTTATATTTTGCCAATGGTTTTGATACTGGCGAGCAGATTCTTTTTTCTTTGTTGGCGGTATCGTATTCCATTCTTCTATTTCTTCGGCATAAACGCTGCCCATATTGTAGAGTGGAGTTGGTACACAACTCAAGATATGATTGATTCCTGCTTCACTGTCATGATAGTAACGGCAATGTTTTATCTATACGGATTTTTTGATATGTTCATTAGTCGAACCAAATTAGGACGTAAAATCTGCGCATAAAGGCGATTTTTGAGAATTTTTCGTAAAAACAAAGGTAATATGGGAAAGATACTAAATTATAAGTTGCTCGGCACGGCTTTGAAGTCGCTAAGTGACGCTTGCTTTAAGGCTGATGAGCAACAAAGAAATGGAGAGAAGGTCACTGCTTGCGGAATGAGCGACGAGGACTTTGATAGACTGTGTGATATTATTCCAGATATGCTCAATCCGATGATGAGTACCGAGGAAGTTAAAGAAAAGCTTCACGTTTCTGATGCAACATTGAACAGGATGGTAGCGAGGGGCGATATACCAAACGGAGAGTGTAAGAAGCGAGGACATACGAGATATTTTAAGAAGTGGGATATTCTTCACTATATTAAGAGTAAGAGAAAATCATAACGTATTAAGCCCTACGCAGCACGGATAAGCGAGTATGTATGAGTATTATGGACTTTGTGTTTCAGACTTTGATTATATTAGCAATGATAGTCGTCATTAATTGCACGTTCATTGCATACCTATACATTACGCATGAGTACGAGAAGGTCGATAAGTTCTTCCTGTCTTGGGTAACGATGTCAACTATGGTATTGACAATGTGGTTCGGATTTGGACTGTATTTGTATTTTAATTATTTCTTATAAGCTAAAGAGAGGTAAGTGATTGCCTCTCTTTTTGTTTTCAATCCTTTCCAATGTTTGCAAGATTGGAAAAGATTTTATTCCCCCTATATTAGCTCAAAATGATATTACCTACTATCACCTTAAAACACTGATAATCAACCAATAAAAGAAAGTGTGATAGAGTTATATTTGTTCTTATTAATTCGCTGTACCTTTGCATCGTAACGTTACAATAGTGTTAGTTAATATTAAGGATTTCAAAAGATTGTATTATGGAAATGACAGATGCAAAGGTCGTAGAGAAGAAAATCTACGAAGAGGGAAAGAAGCACGATGAGTATGCTTCTAAGGCAACAGGTAATGCTGGTCTTACCCTTGGTATCATCGGCACAGCACTCGGTGCAGGTGCTTGGTTGCTTGGCGGTAACAACCGCAGCGTGTTTGGTTCACTCGGCAGCAATATGCCTGAGAACGTAAACATCAACACTTACGGAGCTAACTCAAGCTCAAATCAGCCAACCGCCTTGCAGGTAATGGAGAAGGAATGCGCTGATGAGGTGAAGCTGCTTACCGACATGTTCGGTTTGAAGCTCGACACTGATAACAAGTTCTACGCTATGCGTGAAACTGACATCGCAGAGAAGTTCTCTATGTATAAGGGTGCTACAGATGCTATCAACGCTGAGAACCGCCGTGCAATGCAGGCTGAGTTCGGTCTGTACAAGTCTCAGATTGATGCGGACTTCGGTCTGTACAAGAATCAGAGAGACCAGTACGATGCGCTGCAAGCAAAGTATTGCGACCTTGACAAGAAGGTGGCCGTAATGGAGGCTCTTACTCCTTACAAGGAGAAGCTGATGATGGCTTACGTGAACGAGAAGACATGTAACTGTCTTCGTGGTCAGTTGGTACTCCCATCTACGCCAGTAGTTTCTGGTTACGGCAGCTACGGCTGTAACTGCGCCACTCCCTCCACTCCCTCCACTCCCACTACAGGAGCGTAACAGAGCAGCAAGGAAGTCTGTAAAAAGGACTAAGAAAAAATGAGTTGGTGAGGGGTGTTTACCCTCGTTGGTGGATGCCCTCTCACCTCTCTAAAATATATCACCAACTTTAAAAGAGATTTATTATGATGAATTTCAGTAACAGTCCATTATTGGATATGGGCACAGGTCAGCAACAGCCGCAGATGATAGATGCAGAGTTGCAGAAGATGTATGAGGCCTTGCAACAGAAGCGAGCATCTATCAATATGCAAGCGCAGCAGTCTTCCACCCCTTTATGGGATGAAATCGACAAGATTGAGGATAATCTTACAGGAGCGCAACGTCAGTACTTGATGCAAAACCAGGAGTACGTTAACAGCTTACAATATGTGTCAAAGTTAGTGCAAGATGAGGAGTTGCGTATCATACGCCCTCGTATTGAAAGTACTCAGCAAGGACAGGAGGCATTGAAGAAACATCTATCTTTGATGCAAAGATTGAGAAAAGAAGTAGCGCAGGCAGAGGAGCAGAAATCTGCCATGCTAAACGATTATATGACTAACCATAGTGATAAGACTTGGCAAGAATACCTCGTATGGTACAACAAAACAAAGAAAGGAGGAGTTAAGAAATGAACATAACGGAACTTAAAGAGAAGCTGCTTACATCGGTAGACCTGTGGGCAGACGCAAGAATTGACGATATGATAAAAGGAAACCCAATGTTGGCAATTCCTTCCGTCTACATGAAACGTGCAGCGCACAATATCATATCCATCAACAAGGAGAAGTTAGGTAAAACTATTGATAATGCAGCATTGTTTATCGGTGACGAGAATGGTGATATTAATGTAGATACCATCTTTGACGATGCCATGCAGATGCTAAAAACCATTGACAACTATAGCTTTGAGATTGGATTCATAAGCGGTAGGATTGATGGCGGAACTCTGTATATCGACCTACCCGACAACATCTTCACGACACTTCTTTTCGGGAGCAAGAAGAGTATTAGTTTTGGAGAGAGCGATTTTGCTGAATTAAAAAATTTATTAACTGAATAATACGGATATGGAAGAATTGATGAAAAACTTTGATGAGCTATATGGAATAATGGCTACGTCGGCAAACGTGAAGTATATGCGCGTGTTTGGTGATACCATGCGCTGCATGATGAAGGATATGGTAGACAGGCATCCAGAACTGGCACAAGAGTATATCGAGAAACTATGTGCCATCAAGTGGAAGAACTACCTTACGAAAAAGGAAGCTTTGTCCATCATTCAGAAAATGGATCCAAAGGCTACTTGGGATATGCAAGTGTGGTCCGGAGAAATGAAAAAGCACAATCTACACACAGAAGACAGCCCTTGCTATAACGACTATGCCTTGTACGTGGCCATGAATCAAGTGGTGAGCGATCATGGAGAAACCGTAGCAAAGATTCTCGGCAAGGACAGTTTGAGCGACATTGATGATGATCATCTTTTGGTGTACGCATATAGCCTTGCTGTCGACTTACTGAAAGACAAGGACGGCGTATATGACATCAGAGAGTATTTCATGAAATAAACATTTAAAAAAACAGATAATGAAAAAGGTTTTTGAGAATGTCATGTCGTGCGAAGACATGCAAGAGTTGAAGGCTTGCTTGCAAATCATGATAGAGAGTTGCGAGATAGGTATGAATAACAGCGCCATGCTTGAAATGATGAAGCAGATACAAGGAGAGGTGTCTGGTTGTAACTATGACGAAGAAATGGCCGATATGCACCTGTGTCTCATTGGTCAGCTTCACACCAAAGACGTTGCCAAGGACTATTGGCATGAGGTCAAGAACGACAAAATCAATATCGCGGACTGGTGTGTGCTATGGGGAGAGATGGTTAACAGAAATGACGAAAAGATAAGGAAGTGGTTCCCTAAAATAGGCACTATGGACTACGAGAGAAAAATCTTCGATGAGTGTATTTCGTTTCTCGCTAACGGAGAATTACCATTTTATGACATAAAAGTGTGACTTTTTGATCGTTATCTGATTGAGTTTCGGGATTTTATTGCTATATTTGCAGAAAAGACCGAAACTTATATTTTTTATTACAAATTATTCAGGATAACGATTATGATAGGTTTGTTAGATTCTTCCCAAATCCGGCAGATAGCGGTGACAATATTCTCTGCTATACTCGCCTTTGCAACGCCGACTGAAGGTTTCGTGTTGGCGCTGGTAATCGCTTTCGGCTTTAATATCTTCTGCGGAATGAGGGCCGATGGTGTAAGTGTTGTGCGGTGCAAGAACTTTTCTGCATCGAAGTTCGTAAACGCCATTTTGGAAATGTTGCTATACCTGACCATTGATTACGTCATCTACGGTATCATGGTCGGTTGTAATGACGGAAGTAAGGCTTTGTTTGTAATCAAGATGCTCACGTATATATTCTGCTATGTGTATATATGCAATGCGTTTAAAAATCTCATTAAGGCATACCCTAAGAACATCTCATTCAGGGTTATTTATTACATTCTGAGGTTTGAGTTTGCAAAGGCATTGCCGAGCTATTGGAAGCCGATATTGGAGAGATTGAGTCAGGAGTTTGATAAAAAAGAGGAGGGAAACGATAATGGAAGTACTAATTGATAGGGCCTGGAAAAAGGACAGATATACTATCAGTCGTCTGTACGTGAATGGTAATTTGTTCGGATGCAACACTCTTGAGGATACAGACAGAGGGCTGAATCAAGAAATGGACTTGAACGAAATCAAGAATAAAAAGGTGTATGGGCAGACTGCGATACCAAGTGGCAGCTATGAATGTGTATATACCTACTCTAACCGGTTCAAGAAGATGTTGCCATTGCTTCTGAACGTCAAAGGATTTGGTGGAATACGCATACATAGCGGTAACTCCGCAAAAGACACTGAGGGGTGTATTCTTATCGGTAAGAACGATAAGAAAGGATGGATTAGCGATTCCATATTCTGGACCAACAAGCTCATTCAGACCATGAAGACAGCTTGGGATAAAAAGGAAAAAGTAACGATTATAATTCAGTAGCTTATGAAACTGGTTGATAAGATAACAAGGGCAGTGGTAATCATTGCGGTAGCGATGTTGGTTCTATCAATGTTCTGTAGATGTAAGGCTAAAGAACGCGTGATAGAAAAACATACATACATCTCTGATAAACGTAACGAGGCTAAGTGGGATTCGCTCTTTAACGCAAGGCTTATTAAGGAACTGGAATCATACAGAGCATCGCATAAAGAGTCTGTAAAGTCTACCACCAAAGAGAAGACTCATATAAAGGACAGCACAGCTTCGAAGTACGATGTGAACGGAAACAAGGTCGGCGAAGACAGGTTTCACTACGAATATCACGAGCTATCACAAGAAGATGTGCAGATACTAAAAGACAGTATTTTAAGCCTCAAGCAATACATAGATAGCACTACACTATATCGCAGCAAGTGTGACTCATTAGTCTCAGTGATAAGTAAAATATCGAAAGATAAAGTATATGTAGAGAAACAACTATCAAAGACTGATAAAGTTTTTTTGAATATAGGTAAGATAGCATCAGTTTGTCTTTTTATAGGCATTCTCGCATTTTTGGGTTGGATATGCTGGAGGTTGAAATTACCCAAACGTTCTTAGTTTTTTCTCATTTTAACTTAATGGATTTTGTTTATATTTATTATTTGGTTGAAACAAAAAAAGAGGCGACCGTCCGTGATGGATAGTCGCCTCTTGGCATTTGGGTATCAATCTTCTTCAGCTTGCAGGAACTTGATACTATACTCCGTCTCGTAGTGTTTCTGCTGATCTTCACTCAGCATCTTGGTTTCGCTGTCGTAAAATATGGTAAGCAACTCTCCGTAATCTTTGTCGTAGAAGTAGTTGTACTTATTGCAGAGATAGTTCCTTGCGCATAGGCATCTACTCGGGACTGTCTTAAACTTACGCCTTGTCTTCTGCTTGATTCCGTTAGCAGACCGGTATCTGTCAAGCCTCAGTGTCTTTTTTAGGGATTCAGAACGTTTAGCTATTATTTCCGGTCTGACTATAGCCTGGGCGCATTTCCGTTTCAGTCTTTCTTCTGTTTCCCTGGTATGTGTGACACCGAGTGATTTTGCAATATTAGTAACGCAGGACTTCGTTATTCCGAGCACCTTTGAAATCTCAGACGAAGACATTTCTGGATACATATTGCGGACAGACTCATGGATTTCGTTCCTGCGTCTTTCCCGCGCATCCTTAAACGAGTCTCCGTGTAACTTATGCAGCCACCAGTATACTGTCTGCACAGCGCATCCGAAATTCCTAGACATTGCGTATGGAGATTCATCCGGATGCTCCTTTATGTAATTTTTCTGTTCGTCTGTAAGTACGTTCATAGGCTACTTATTATCAGAAGAGCCGTAGCCGTTATCGCCACGCTCTGTTTTGTTTAATTCATCCGTCTCTATAAACATGATGTTGTCGCTTGTTTCCAGGTGGAATTGCACGATTTTATCACCAACCTTATATCGCGGCATATTTGACATAACGTGATAGAAAACGGCAGAAATCTCGCCAGTATAGGGGTCATCGATAGTGCCTTCACAGTTACTGAGAATCATACCAGTCTTCCATACGGAAGAACGAGGACGGAACGTAAAGCACCTAGAAATGTCGGCAGGTTTATTTCGGTTTTCAATCTGCAAAGCAAATCCAAGACCGTACTTCCACACATTATGCTCAATCTCTTCCTCTGAAACAGCATAGCAGTCGTAGCAGAAATCATCTTCGTGCGCCTTCGTTGGCATAACAGCGTTCTCGTTTGTCTTTTTAAACAAGACTGGTACGCCAACAACCTCGGTGAATCTGTCAATTTCCACGCCATCAACGTTCACCTTTCCGCAGAACATACCAGCAGGACGAGTCCAAACCTTGCGCTCCCCATAGAGAGCCTGATAAACAACTTCTTTCTCCTGAGTTTCACTATTAGTGGCCTCAGTGATAAATCTGTAATAACCTCCTTTGAAATGTCTGTAAATCTTTTCCATTTTAATATTTAAAGTTTAAAATTCATGTTCATCACATACTTGGTCGCAAGATGATTCATGCTCGTTATTGCTGCACCATCCTACGCCGTAAACGTCTTCGTTGCCAAACCAATGACAGTTGCCGCAACATCTTTCTTCTTTCATACGTTATACTGTTTTAATCTTTTTGCATCACATTGAACATCTCTTAGCTTGAACGGATGCTTCTTATTGGACTTTATCAATTCGTTAATAAACTTACGGGCATTCCAGTGATTTGTTAAACTTATCGCCTTGATGATACGGTGGTCTTTAAAATCGACCTTATATCCCGCTCCTGGTAACATTATGCGATTATAGCAGAGGTAACGAAATATCCAATAAGGCGTATTGTGCCTCATTATCTTCTTTGCTAATCTAATCTTCATACGCTACTTCTTTTTATGACAAGGACAACTTTCAGCGTGGATAACACAAACACCATGTTTCGTGTCCACAAGCAGATAGTCATGCCCATTCGTATTAAATACTGTTGTACTAAATTCCTTTGCAGGTTCTTTTCTATTAGCCAATGAGCAAACACCTTCAAAAGCCAACGCACCTACGAGCAAGCACAAGACGAACCAAACGGCTGACTTGGCTAAGTCTAAAATCTTTTTCTTCATACGCTACTTCTTTTTGTCTAACCATTCCATTACGTAACGATAGACATCATTTTTGTAACCTCTCATAAAATACTCTAAATTGCTTCTATCTTTGAGATAATCAGACAAATCACCTCTCCAATAACCATACAGATTATCGAGTAAAACACTTGACATTTCATTGATACAACGCTTGATAAGCTTCTGTTGCTCAACATTCTTGTTGTAGTGAAAGAGTGAATACGATGCTCTTTTGAGCCATTTCCACCACTTTGATGTGAACTTCTTTACTTCTATCTTTTCGGGAAGTTCATCTCTTTTCGTGTGCATATCAATGAGCTTGTTGTACTCTTCTATGCTAATTGTTATTTGTTTTTCCATGCTACTTCTCATCGAATTTATTACCAACAATTTTTAGTCGTCTATTACGCAACATACCTCCTAAAGTATTTGGATAGAGAACAGGGCATTCTGTATTCACTAAACTAAAACTAGTGTTGCCTTGATTCCAAACTACTTCATATATTGCTTTTGTTTCTTGGCTTTGCAGAAGGTCGTGCTCAAAAATTTCTTTGCCTTTGCAGTCTTTCAACCCTGTGAACATACAGACTGTAGAATGGTCAACGTCAGTTATACCATCTTTTATATGGTCTCCTCCTATACATACCCTATTCCCAAGACGTACTAAATCGCCCTCAAACCATTTTCCTGAGTTGAGCTGCTTAGCCTTGAACTTGATATTTTCTATTTTCATACGCTATAATTCTTCTTTTTTAAATTCACTTTTCGGAACTCTGTAGGATGTACTATGCCATTCACACTCATCATCTTTACCTATAGCATATTTTGAAAGCATATCTCTCAATGCTTTATAAGCTAAAGTGTTGTGACGAATCTGAATACGTATAAAGTTCTCATTATCACGCATTGTAAGTGGTGATTGATTATTCATATACACCTTGCCTTTCTTACCAAGGTTACTTCCGTTGTTAACTTGGTAGAAATATCCGCTATCCTTATGCTTGATTCTGTAAGGTTTAACCATAATTATTCTTCGTTACATAAAGTTTCTACTACCTCTGTTCTTGTGGTTTTTGTTGCAGGGTCATATTCGTCATGAAGAGCCTTTGCCACACCTTTTTTGTTGGTAAAATAAACCACTCTGCCACCATCATAGAAACGATATACGGTTATACCATCCACAACAAATAGCCTCTCTACTTTAATTTCATTAATAGAGTCTGATGTTGGAACATTAATTCCTTTGTTTTTATTGCAAGAAACAAGCAGGAATATAACCGATACAAATAATAACATAATTTTCTTCATATTCTCTTCTTTTTACCCTCTCCCTTTTGCAGGAGAGGACGGTTAGTTACTCTGTTACTTTCTTAATACTCTCCGAGAATGTTTTGAGCCATTGAGTATCCTTTTCGGCAGCAACTACGTCTTTATTATAGTACTCTAAATTATACTTCATAGACTCTATTAAATCTGTGCGATTAGATTGTTTTTTAATCCACTCATCTTTAGGGATGATATTCTCCACATAAACATGGCGGCAATCAAAATCTAAACTATTAATTAATTGACTTTCCATAAAATCCTTAACACCATCGTAGTCTTTGGATGGCGGAGTCCATCTTCTAACTTTGGATAGCATTGCATTGTATCTGTTTTTGAGAGCTTCATTCTCTTTAGCTCTATCCTCATTACCCTTGATTACACCATTGACATAAGTAATATACTCTGCTTCAAGTTCTTCTTTTGTCTTAGGTGTTGCAAGATGCTTTTCGTACTCTGCTTTTGCCTCTTCATATCTCTTTTTGTAATAATCACTTGGACATATCTTGTCTGGGATTTCGTATCTACTAAGGTTAGGATATTTTCCTTCAAATCTTAGGTAGATACCGAAGTTACGCAAGCAACTATTTGCAAATTGCTCAAATGTTATATCTTCACCATCATATATTGGTGCTGTAAATCCTGTTGGCATATTACTATCTATGTTAATCAATCTTCTACAATAAATCCATTTTCAGTGCAAGTGTCAATAGCTCTAATTGCTATCCAAATCGCTTGCTTCTGTTCATCGTCTGTAAGGCTGCTTCTAATCTCACACAACTTTCTTTTTGCTTCTGTTGCATTCATACTTTTCGTTATATTATTGCCAGAAGGCGTTAAACATTCATAAACACATAATCCACACCCAAGATATGGCTATGGCTACAAAACACATAATCAGTCCTATAGCAAGACACAGTTCTATTATATTATTTTTGTTTATTTTCATACCTACACCTCTATTTCGTGATTAATTTCAAGACCGAAGAGGAAGTGCTGTAATTGATTAACAAACTTTACCTTTTCAATCAAATCCTTATTACCGCAACGCAGTGTCCAATCATAAGTTTTACCTATTAATCTAAGTTCAATAGTATTACTCTCTTTTTTGTAATACAAAAGCCCGTACTTTTCCTTCTTCCACCCATTCTTTTCGAGGATAACAGAAACAAGAGGAATAGGAATAATATCCTTAATCCATGCACCACAATCGCCTAAGAGATAACCTTTATCTCCAAATTTCGCACCTTCGAGGTTCTCTAAGCTGACAACACCTTTCAGAACTGTTCCATCGTCTAACTTCAAAGTTTTTGATGGGTCTGATGATGTTACTCTGTAAACGACACCTTTTGCAGTACCTAAAGGTACTCCGTTTGTCATCACCAAATCTCCTGGAATATATTTTAACTCATTCATACGCTTATATTTTTAAGTTACTATCTAATTGCAAGCCAAAAAGAATATGTTGGAGTTCATCTACACATTTTATCATAACAGCATAGTCTTTTCCTTCATTGAAAGATACATCGCATATTCCTAAAAAATTATTATATTTCAAAATGAAAGGGTATTCTTGGTGTTTATACCAAATATGGCCAAGACTTCCTCCTTTAGAGCGATAGCATATCCACCCATTCTTTTTAAGAAACTCTTCCCAAATATGAACATGCATAATATCTTCTTGGCAAATCTTACCCAAACTCTTACCGCTAATAACTTTAAGGTCATAAGAATAATCAATATTGAACGGATAGACGCTACAGACAACACAAATAAATCCGTGACTAAAAACTATATCACCCACCATATAACGAGGTGGCTTTCTAAATTCTTTCTGTGCCATACGCTTTACTTTTTATCAATGTTAAACCAAAACTCGCCATTTTTATTCTTTTCAAGAAAGCTCATTATCTTTGAGAACAACTTGATATTAAATGGGCAGTACGTTGTTACTTCATACTCACCTTTTGCAACCTTTCTCATTCTATAAGACTGGCTTTTGAACATCTTCTTTTGTTTTCTGTTCTTCGGCTTCACTCTTATTGTTGACTTGACGTACATCACTTCGTCTTTATTAGATAAGCCTACGATAAGGATAGTATTTCCACACGTAGCCGTTACCTCTTTAGTTAATCTATTCATATGCTTTACTTTTAGAAACGCCACCTACAACCACCTACAAATAGTTTATCTTTTAATTCGTTGCAGATGTTATAATATTCTTCTTCTGTGATATTGTATTTATCTAACACTTCCTTTGTTGGAGACTTTGGCTCAAAGTAACCACAACCATAAGACTTTGCGTTTCCTTCATTATGGTCATATATTTCTCCAAAATCCATACGATTGGCATCCTTATCATTAATAGTGAATATCTCTAATTCACAAGGTAATGCATGAACAGGTTTGATAACTAATTCCATACAGTTTATTTTTTACGATGATTATACTTCTTAATAGCATCATTCTTAGAAGCTGCCATAATCTTAACACCCTTGATGGTGAACTCATGCTGCGCCTTTGGCTGACACTTCTGTTTATCGGATGGAATGTTGCCTTTCGGAACATTATATCTAATACGTGGAAGACCAAAAGGGAAATCATCACCCATTTGGTATTCCTATGCAGTTTGCATACCAATCATTGATAATAATCCATTCATACGCCTATTCTTTTATATATTCATTTACTTCATCTAAAACCCTTGTTAGTAGTCTTTTTAGGATTTTCAATTCATCATTAGAATATGTAGCTATAGGATAACCATCAAGGGTAATAT
>ERZ1034946.578-NODE-578-length-16892-cov-6.822652_pt1 | contig 16892 bp, 15 predicted proteins | sample MGYA00520591_ERZ1034946 | MGnify/ENA primary metagenome ERZ1034946 (study PRJEB33766, sample SAMN09781753) | gut metagenome | biome: gut microbiome | host: Homo sapiens | place: Madagascar | study: EMG produced TPA metagenomics assembly of the PRJNA485056 data set...
TTGCTGCATCCATCCCATTTATAAAGGGCATCATGATGTCCAAAAGGATTACATCAGGACTGTTTTTGCCACAGTACTCAATCAGTTTGTCTACGTTGCTCATTGCTTTAATAGAAACCGGCGCAGATATTTCATTTGACCAGGTAGTTACTAATGCATTGGTTTCCCTGAGACATGTATCATCATCATCGCAGATTATTATTTCAAACATAGCTGTTTCCTTTGTATTTTATAGTTATTATTTCGTGATTTTATCACTTAGCCACTTCAACCTTCATCAATCCTGCAGGCATGTTGATTCACCTGTATTCATTATATCTCACATTTGATATATGGAAAAGTGACTTGTTCAGCAATTCACACCCCGAAAACTACAATTCACACCAAAGTACCGATTTCTGGAACTAAATACTGTATAATAAGTACCATATTAAACAACATATTGTTGACGACATGAAGGAAGGGAGAAAATTTATGAAGAAAAAATTATTAGCAGCTTTAATCGCAGGAACAATGGTATTTAGCATGACAGCATGTGGAGGCTCAACTGATACCGGAAATACATCAGACACAGTAGAAACTGATGATACAGACGATGCGGATACTACAGATGATTCAGCAAGCGTAGGCGATGCAAAGGACGCTATTGAGAGCGATACAGAGGAAAGCGGAGATTTCACATTGCTTGATGTGACAGCAGACCTTGTAGACGCAGCAATTTATGCAGTGGATGACAGCAACACTGAGTATGTAATCACACTTTTTAGGGATTATGATGGATACAGCTACATCTCTTTAATGAGTGTACAGGAAGATGGAACAGGCGATGTGCTCTGTGGACCATATGATGATTCAAACGTAACAAATGTTACAGATGAGGACAATGTAGACTGGACAGAGATTACTACAACAGATGTATACACAGGAGACGATTTTACAGCTGTTTTCGTAGAGGGTGATGATGGTTCTGTAGCCGTTGCAAATGCAGATTTATCGGTTGTTATGGAAGGACAGTATCTGACTGAGGACGAGGCTATAGATTATATGGGAGCTGCGGCCACATATATTCAGTAAGGATTTTTTAAAGCCAGAGGTTGGGAAACTGACCTCTGGCTTTTTTTGATGTCAGGAGGTTTATTGCAATTCACACCACCAAAAGAGCAATTCACACCAAAGTACTAATTTGAAGTGCTAAATCCTGTATAATTATGCTTATAAAATACATTATTATGACGGAAATATAACCAGGAGGATAAAGTATGAAAAGAGCGAAGAAATTAATAGCGATTATGCTGGCTGCCATGATGGTTAGTTCTACTATTGATTATAGTGGAATGGTGGTGGTCAATGCGGAAGAGAACGATGTAGTGACAGAGACAGCTGCAGAGACTGAGGCGGTTGCAAGTACCGAAGCAGATACCGAAATAGTTGCGGAGACTGAGAAAGCTACAGATACTGCAATGGCTACAGGGGCTGGGACAGGTACAGAGGCAGCTAATGAAAATGAAGCTGGTATAGAGAAACAGAATGCTGCGGAGTCACAAGCAGTAAGTATGCAGAGTGGAGTTGATACTTCAAATGCGGCATCGGAAGTTCTGGCAGAACTGCCTGACAATGACACCTTATATGAGGGGTATGTGCAGAAGGTGTTATATGGAAATGGAATTGAGACATATGGTTCATGTGCGGGGGATAATCTGACAGGACAAAACAAAGAATTGTATGATGATATTAAAGCAAGAATAAAAAACGTGGCTGCTAATGGCGGTACTACAGCCTTTTCCTGCTTTGATACGTATGGTGTAGGTGTAAAATATAAGTGGAAAGGAATTAATTATGAAGACGCAAGAAAAAACAGGGATAAAGAATTGGAAAAAGTTGTAAGTGCTTTATTACTGGATTGCCCTTATGAAATGTATTGGTATGATACAGATAAAGGTTATAGTGCCTATGGTCAAGGCGGTGGTATTTGGATAGAAATGCCTTATATAAGTTTTGCAGTTAATAGTAAATATTGTAATGATTCTAATGATGAATATGAGGTTGACTCAGAAAAGGCAACAGCCGCAACAAATGCAGTAGCTTATGCCCAGACAATCGTAAATAAATATAAAGGTCAGACACCTTACAATCGACTGAAAGGCTATGCTGATGAGATTTGTAAGCGGGTGTCTTATGATGAGGATGCAGAAACAAAATATGGTGATATGAACCAGATGATAAATGTCTTTGATGGCAATACAGCTACAAATGTGGATAGTAGAGGCTACGCAATGGCTTTTCAGTATCTTTGTGATTTGGATGGTGGAATTACATGTTCTTCAATGACTGGAACAGTTTCATGGAATAATATCGATAGCAATAAAGTTGGTAGTGGAGCTTATATGTGGAATGTGGTTACACTGGATGGTGACAATTACATTGTGGATGTAGCAAATTGCGATGATATTGCCGAATCAGACAAGATGTTTATGGTTGGAGATAATTATGCATATAAGTATGATGAAATGACTCGCAGCGCATATACAGAAGCCCAGCTTAAAATTTCAGATAATAATTATGTAATAACTGTACCGGCTATTACATCCCAGCCGCAGGGCACAACTGTAGAATCCGGTCAGACTGCAACGTTCGCAGTAAGTGCAACAGGGGCTGGCTTGATATACCAATGGCAGATTAACAGAAATGATGGTAAAGGATTTGTTGATATAGCAGGAGGAAATGAGGCAAGCTATACAACAGGAAAAACTGATACAAATTGCAATCATTATAGCTATAGGTGCCTTATCAGCAATTCAAATGATTCTGTCACATCGAAAACTGCAGCATTGACAGTGACAGCAAGCCAGGAAGCGGGAGTGACAGGCTCTGGAACAATGACTGACCCATACATAGTCAGCACATCTGATGATTTGAGACAATATCTTCCAGATGGATATGTGAAGCTTGCCAATGATATTGTCATAACAGGTTATGACATATCATTATACAAATATGAGGAATACACTAATACTGGAATTGACCTGAATGGTCATGTATTGGATTTTTCACAGATGAGAGATTTTGATGGTGGAAGAACAGCTGAGGGCATATTGGTGCGTGCTGCTAAGGGACAGAATCTAAACTTTAGAATAGATGACAGTAATCCTGATTCAAAGCATGGTGACGCATATGTAAGAAATGATGGAACACCTATTACGGGAGGTGTCATTACAGGATTTGAATGTGATTACAGCTCCGGTGGTGTGACAAGCTGTATATTAGTTGATGATGCTGATTTTGCCATGACAGGAGGAACTTTCTACAAGAATAAAACCCATGAAGGCGGTACCTGTATAGGTGTTATGGGAAAATCTAATGTAAGGATTTCAAACACCGATTTTTATAATAATGAATGTGAATACTGGAGCTCCGGCATATGGTTTGGTGGTTCTGGCACTACATTATTAGAGATTGTAAACTGTAAATTTATTGATAACATGGGCTATTATACAAGTGTTATCTGCTCAGAAGCTACAAATACTATTATTGGGAACTGTGTGATACAGAATAATACCTCAAAGCGATATGGTGCAGTAAGAGTTGAGGGGGATGGCACTGCAATAATAAAAGATACCATGATTACGGGAAACGTAAATACTGAGACAGAAGACGACCCATATGCGCAGACGGCGGGTGTCTATATTCAGTCATATAATTCACCGCAGCTTATACTGGATGGAAAAGTAACTATCACGGATAATACCATAAATGGCGAGCAGAGAAATTTATATTGCTCTATACCGGTTAAGCTAGGAGACAATTTTAACAAAGAATCAAAGGTTGGTGCATTTAACCGCACAAAGCTGTACGAGGAAGATGACATTTTACTTATCAGCAATATTGGAAGCTTTGCAGGCTGCTTCACCAGTGATGCGGCAAATGGCGAATTGTATGTAAAGGGTACAAGTCTCAATGTCCGCATGAAGTCCCAGACACAGACAGAGGGAAAAATCGAGAAGCAGAATCCAGAGGGACTTGCATTAAACAACGATATTACAAACCTTAGCCAGAGCCTTCTTACCGACCAGGAGCGCGAGCTTGTCAAGAATGGAGCAGATGCAGTAGTATACGCAAAGCTTGGAACAGAGGTAAGCAAGTCTGACTTAGAAAAAGTAAATGCTGCCCTTGGCACATTAACTCTCGGCAAAGCTTATGACATCAGCTTATGGGTTCAGGTAGGAGACAACGCCGCTAGGCAGATAACCAGTACAAGCGAGAAAATCAACCTCAGCTTAAAGGTAGATGATTCACTTATAAATAAGAACGGTAATATTAAGCGTACTTATAAGGTGATTAGAATACATGATGGCGTGGCAGCAGTCTTAGAAGGAAGCTTCGATACAACGACACAGATGTTTACATTTGAGACAGACCTGTTTTCTACATACGCATTGACATATGTTGATACCATAGTATCACAGGAGCCGGGTGTAACACCTCCGGATACTACACCGGCACCAGTTATACCGATAATTACTCCGCAGCCGGCACCAGCTGTACCAACAATTGTTCCACAGCCAGCATCAGCCAGCCCGGCACAGAATGCGGGTTCACCAAAAACAGGTGACACAAGTCCTTCACTGCGGATATTTGCAATTATAATTATTGCAGGGGTGGGCATAATTGGATATGGACTTAGAAGACGTCATAGAAATGCTTAGGAATTTATCTGGGTGTGCTTCACCTTAAAAATCGGCATTAAAAAGGCTCCCATTCCGGGAGCCTTTTTACACAGCCGTGTATCCAAAGCGGTCATGTAACCAAAGCCACAGCCATGCAGCCAAAGCAGCTGACACAGACAGACTTGGTTGTCTGACTATGACCTCATTGCACCATCAACTGATAGAATCTCTCCTGTGACATAGCTTGCCATATCACTTGCCAGGAAAAGAAATGCATTTGCAATATCCTCCGGCTCCCCGATTCGGCGGAGCGGTATACGATTGATAAGTGGCTCGATTACGTTATCTGGAAGTGCTGCCACCATATCTGTTTTTGTGATACCAGGTGCAACAGCGTTTACACGGATTCCAGATGGTGCAAGTTCTCTTGCCAGTGACCAGGTAAGTCCGTTTATGGCAGTCTTACTTGCCGGATATGCAACTCCGCTTGGCTGTCCGCACAAGCTTACCATAGAGCTGGTTGAGAGGATAACACCATCGTGCTGGTTCTTCATCACCTTTGATACTGGCATAACCATGTTCATTACAGCATTTACATTCAAATCAAATACCTTGCGGAAGGCCTCCAGCGTGTAGTTGTCAAGAGGAGTACTATCTGATACACCGGCATTGTTGACCAGAATGTCAATTCTGCCATATTTTCTGACCACTTCATCAACAAAAGCCTTTACCACATCTTCATCCATGAGATCTGGATAATCTCCGGCTACATCCCAGTCTGGATTTTCTTCCTTCAATGAGGTGACTGCCTTGTCTACTGTTTCCCTGCGTGAGCCAAGAAGGATTACTCTTGCTCCGTTTTCGAGGAATTTTCTGACAGTTGAGTAACCGATTCCTCTGGTTCCACCGGTTACGATTGCTACTTTACCCTTTAACATTATATATATCCCCCTTTGTTTAAAATTATATAAGTATGATAGCATAAAAAGACTTAAATTACTATTTACAATCGGGCTAAAATGTACACAATTATAGAAAATGTATATCTAATTATTTGTATACTAAATTATATATCAAAACACAGATGTACGTGGCTGGGTACGATAATTGTCATATTACATATTATGGCGAAATTTGGACGTTTTATCTTCAAAACGAATGTTTTGATACTAAAATTTGCTTGATTTTGCTTTTTCCTAAAATATTTGGAAAAGAAAAATGATATATGGATTAGAAAAGTCCAATTATCCATTTTTTTGGACTAAAATGAGCAAAAAAACAATAAAAAGTCCAGACGATGTGATGAAGATAGCATATGCCCAAAACGCCGGTGTAAATTGAAAACACCAGCACAAATATGAATGTTCACAAAACATCAGCATTAATACGACATAAGTTAGAAACTTCACAACAAAAACTCAACAAACCCACTCCACAGCAATTGAAACCACATATAATTTATGATAGAATTAAGAAAGTCTGTAGACTGGTAAATTAGATAAAAACAAAAACAGGAGGTTATAGATAGATGGAAAGCTACAAGCAGGAATTTATAGAGTTTATGGTGGAGAGTGACGTCTTGAAGTTCGGTGATTTTACACTTAAGAGCGGGCGTAAGTCTCCATTTTTTATGAATGCAGGAGCATATGTGACAGGCTCACAGCTCAAGAGACTGGGCGAGTATTATGCCAAGGCTATTCATGACAACTATGGTGATGACTTTGACGTACTCTTTGGACCGGCATACAAGGGTATTCCACTGGCGGTAGTTACAGCTATTGCATACAGCGAGCTTTATGGCAAGGAGATTCGTTACTGCTCAGACAGAAAAGAAGCAAAGGACCATGGTGCTGACAAGGGTGGACTTCTCGGAACCACATTAAAGGATGGCGACAGGGTAGTCATGATTGAGGATGTTACAACCTCTGGAAAATCGATGGAAGAGACAGTGCCAAAGGTAAGAGCAGCAGCAAATGTGGAAATCGTTGGACTTATGGTAAGCTTAAACCGTATGGAAGTAGGCCAGGGCGGTGTCAAAAGCGCTCTTGATGAAATTAAGGAAAAGTATGGCTTTGACGGCAGAGCTATAGTAACTATGGCAGAGGTTACAGAGCATCTCTACAACAGAGAATGTCAGGGCAGGGTTGTAATTGATGATAAGATAAAAGAAGCAATTGATAAATATTACGAGCAGTATGGCTGTAAGTAATATGAAGGGCAAAAAGGAACGGATAATTTCTATCACTATATTTGTTATTTATATAATAGCATTGTGTTACTTTTTGTTTTTCGCGGAGAGCATGGGCAGGACAACCAGAGGAGACGAATATCACTATAATCTGCAGCCTCTTTTTGAAATCAAGAGAATCTGGAGAAGCAGGCACATACTGGGAATGAAATATGTGATTTTGAATTTTGCCGGAAACGTGATTGCCTTTATTCCTTTTGGATATCTGCTTCCAAAGATGGTAAAGAAAAAGCCTGGGCTGTTCCACACAGTGCTGTTCAGTTTTGAGTTTTCTTTGCTGGTGGAGCTGACCCAGCTTATATCAAGAACAGGAAGCTTTGATGTGGATGACCTGATTTTAAATACTTTTGGCGGTTTAATCGGGTACATCCTGTATTATGGGAGAGTTGTAAGTGGTAAGAAATAGACGAAGAGGACATTATAAATTTACTGAAAAAACCAATTCCAGGAAGGCTTTTGCCTCTCTTGGAATGGCAGCAGTATCAATACTGGTGTACGTGATTTTTGTCCTGCTGTCATTTAATGAGGCGGGACAATTGTCTACATATTATGGAAGTGCCGGAATTCTTGCACTGCTCCTAAGCCTGAGCGCAATCGTTTTAGCAATACAGAGTATGCTGGAAGAGGATTCATTCAAAAAATTCCCGAGGCTTGCAATTTTATTTTCAGTTATTGCAGTGCTTATGTGGGGCGCAACCTATGGTATGGGTTTTGTATTATAAAATAATTAACGAGGTGACATGAATAATGGGGTACAAAGAATTAAACAGCCAGACAAATGAGAGGTACGAAGAGAGGCTTGAGCTTGTAGTAGAGAGGCTTGAGGAGATTAGCAGGTCAGATGAGCTTGAAAAGGATTTTGCAGATTATTTCAGAGTGGTATCTGAGTATCTGCTTTTACAGAGCCGGATAGCGGGCATGGCAATGGACGGCTCTTTGCAGAAAATGTCTGAGGCTGAAGGAAAAGAGCTTAATGACAAGCTATATACACAGTTTACAAAGGAAAATTATGGAACAAGCTATGCTAATCCTGCGTATTCGGTCAAGGTGTTTGGACAGGAGTACGGACAGCATTTTGCAGCTATTTTAAATCGAATCAGCAGTGCGTCACGCTATGTGTTTGAAGGAAATATCGAATACCTGTGTATTTACGCAGAACTCGTAGTGGAACTGTACACATATTTTGAATCAGATGAGGCTGCGCCAAAGGCAGTAGATGACTGCCTGCATTCTTTTATGCATGACTATATGGAAATCTTCACAGATAATTCGATTAACAGGTCATTTACCACAAAGTATGACTATGAGCAGGAAGTGGTTAAAAACAGTGATATTTCAAACAATGCTTATCTCTACCAGTATGGTTTGTTTGTAGGCGAGAATGAGATAAGGAGCAGAGAGTATCTGGCCACATTCTCAGACGAGGAGATTCAGTCAATGGCTGACACCTTCACAGAGGGATACAGGATGGGTTTTGCAGCCTGCAATAAGGACATCACTAAAAAGTCTTTTGGTGACATCAGATATCCTCTGGGCTTTGAGCGTGTAATCAGATGTGCAATCAGGAATTTTGAAAAGATAAACCTAAAGGCTATTCTCATGCCTTATTCTACATCAGTAAATAAGCAGTATGACTATGACCACAAGGAAGATGATGCCATCTGGCTGGACAGGGAAATGGGAGAGTACAGCACTGAATGTAGAAAGAATGCCTTTGAGAGAATTAAGGATATCGCACCAGGCTATGGCGGACCGGCAGTTATGGAGGTCTTTGGCGAGGAACCATTTTCACCGGAGGCAAAGGCTGAGAATCCGGCATATTCTGATAGCCAGCAGGAAATCCGTGTCAAGGAGAGAAGTGAGTATTTAAGACTTGTAAATAAATATATCCATGGTGAGGAGCGAAGCTTCACAATTATTTCCTTCCCGGTTGCTGCAATCGGTGACAAGTATGAGGAGCTTTTCTCAGAGACAGTCAAAATCAATACCTTGGATTATAAGCTCTATCAGACAATCCAGCAGAAGCTTATTGATGTGCTGGACACAGCAGACAGGGTACACATTTTGGGCTGTGGAGACAACAGGACAGATTTGTATGTGAAAATACATGAGCTTCCAAATCCTGACAGGGAGACAGCCTTTGAAAACTGCGTGGCAGATGTAAATATCCCTGTGGGAGAGGTGTTTACTTCACCGGTACTTGAGGGTACAAATGGTAAGCTTCATGTAACTCAGGTTTTCTTAAACGAACTCAATTACAAGAACCTGGAGATTGACTTCAAGGATGGAATGATTGACAGCTATACCTGTACAAACTTTGACAATGAGGAAGAAAATAAAAAGTATATTGCAGACAATGTACTTTTCCATCACGACACACTTCCAATGGGAGAGTTCGCAATCGGAACAAACACAACTGCCTACAGGGTAGGACGTGTCTATGATATACAGGATAAGCTTCCAATCCTTATTGCAGAGAAGACAGGACCTCATTTTGCAGTGGGTGATACCTGCTACACCTATGATGAGGACAATATAACCTATAATCCGGATGGAAAAGCTATTATTGCAAGAGATAATTCTGTATCTATCCTCAGAAAAACAGATGCGTCAAAGGCATATTTTAACTGTCATACAGACATTACAATTCCATACAACGAGCTGGGAGCAATCACAGTAATCCGCAAGGATGGCTCTACAGAGGATATTATCAGAGATGGAAAATTCGTGCTCGCAGGCACAGAGGAGCTCAACAAGCCTCTGGATGAGCTTGATACATGGGAAGCAGACCGTTAAGCATAGTGAGCGTAATAAAATGTGTCAGATGGGAGTCTGAAGTATGGTGCATATGCGAACAATATGAATTATGGTATGAAATCAGCACAATAGAAACGATTTAGTAATAGGAATGGAGGAAGAAAAATGGCAAAAGTAGGAATAGTCATGGGAAGTGACTCGGACCTTAAGGTAATGAGCAAGGCAGCAGCCCAGCTTGAGGAGCTGGGAATAGAGTATGAGATTACAATTATCTCAGCCCATCGTCAGCCGGACGCATTAATCGACTGGACAAGAGGTGCAGAGAGCAGGGATATCAAGGTGATTATCGCAGGAGCAGGAATGGCAGCAGCCCTTCCGGGAATGTGCGCAGCCCTTTTTGATCTGCCTGTAATCGGAGTGCCGCTTTCAGGAAAAAATCTGGATGGAATGGACGCAGTCTTTTCAATCATGCAGATGCCGCCAGGAGTACCAGTTGCAACAGTTGCAATTGACGGGGCAAAGAACGCGGCTCTTCTTGCAGCAAAAATCCTTGCAGCAAGTGATGCAGCTCTTCTTGATAAGCTTAAGAAATACAAGGAAGAGATGAGAGAACAGGTAGAGGCAAAGGATGCCCACCTTAAAGAGGCTGGCTGGCAGAATTACTAAGAGATTCGAAATCTACAGTGATTGCATTTAGAGAGAGGTTACACAATGGAGAAATCAAAGGTATATTTTACAACCTTTAAAACCACAGGTTCAGAAAACCTGCTACAGAAGCTGCACAGACTCATGAAACAGGCTGGTTTTGAAGACATTGATTTTACAGACAAGTATGCAGCAATTAAGATTCATTTTGGTGAGTATGGAAACCTTGCATTTTTAAGACCTAACTATGCAAAGGTTGTGGCTGACTATGTCAAGGAGCTTGGAGGAAAGCCCTTCCTCACAGATTGTAATACTTTGTATGTAGGAAGCAGAAAGAATGCCCTTGACCATCTTGATACAGCCTATGTAAATGGATTTTCACCACTCCAGACAGGCTGCCATGTAATAATCGGAGATGGCTTAAAGGGCACAGACGAGCAGCTTGTTCCAATCAATCTCCCTTATGTCAAGGAAGCAAAGATTGGACAGGCGGTAATGGACGCAGATGTATTTATTTCACTTACCCATTTCAAGGGTCATGAGACTGCTGGCTTTGGTGGAACCCTTAAAAACATCGGTATGGGCTGTGGCTCAAGAGCTGGCAAGATGGAGCAGCACTGTGATGGCAAGCCGCATGTAAACCAGAGCGGATGTGTAGGCTGTGGAGCCTGTACCAGAATATGTGCTCATGGAGCACCAGTTGTAACTGATGGCAAGGCTTCAATAGATCAGGATAAGTGTGTGGGCTGTGGACGATGTCTGGCTGTATGTCCAAAGAATGTCATATCAGCAAATTTCAGCGATTCAGTTAAGATGTTAAACTACAAGATTGCTGAGTACAGCTATGCGGTATGTAAGGAGAGACCTTGCTTTCATGTATCGCTTATCTGTGATGTATCACCAAACTGTGACTGTCATGCAGAAAATGATATTCCAATTATCCCAAATGTCGGTATGCTGGCATCCTTTGACCCTGTAGCTCTGGATCAGGCATGCGTAGATTTATGCAACAAGATGCCTGTCACAGCAGGAAGCATCCTTGCCGATAATATGGAGAAGTGTGAGCATCATGAGCACAGCCATGACCATTTTACAATGACTCATCCGGATACAGAATGGGAGTCATGTCTCTCACATGCTGAGGAGATAGGTCTTGGAACAAGGGCATATGAATTAAAAACAATCTAACCGCTAGCAGATAGGGGAATTAGGGAATATCTGTCTATTCCCAATGTGATTTTCATAAGTGTCGGGGTGTTTTTCAGCAGAAAAGAGACGTACTCGCCAGCATATAGATAATTAAATTATTCGTGATAATTATGCATAGCTGAGACGAATGAGGATGCAGAAGCTTCTGTGAATTAGAACAGGAATGAATGGAGATACATAAGGCATTATGGATATGGACATTATAAAAAAACAAAAGAGACAGACATCTGAGACTTTTTTATTAAGTAGTATACTGGCATTGTCAGGAGGTTTTCAGGATGCCTACACTTACAATGTGAGAGACCATGTGTTCTCAAACGCCCAGACAGGAAATGTAGTGCTTATGAGCCAGCACTTCCTCATGGGAGACTGGCGCACAGCCATAAGCTACCTTTTTCCAATCATAGCCTTTGCAATGGGAGTATTGGTTGCAGAGCAGATAGGACATAAGTATAAATTCGCAAGGCGGATCCACTGGAGACAGATAATAGTAATTATAGAAATACTCTTGCTGCTCATTGTGGGCTTTATACCAGGAAGCTACAATATGATAGCCACCATGATGGTATCATTTGCCTGTTCTATGCAGGTGCAGACCTTCAGAAAAGTCAACGGCTACGGCTATGCCAGCACTATGTGCATAGGAAACTTGAGAAGTGGAACAGAGAGCCTTTCAATCTTTATCAGAGACCACCAGAAGGGGGCACTCAAAAAAGCAATGCACTATTACGGCATAATTCTGATATTTGCAATCGGAGCCGGTGTGGGTGGTGTGTGCTCACTGGCATGGGGGATGAAGGCAATCTGGGTATCATGTGGATTACTATGGATAACATTCCTGATGATGGTGGAAGAGAGACGCTAAATCATAATATGATTGGTTAGCTATAACTAATCTGAAATGTATGCACAAAGAAGATAATAGAACAATGTAAATTGATACTGCTAACAGTTGAAATACTGCAAAGCAGCTAACAAAGCAACTTAAAAAATTTAGATGAATAACTCAGACTTCACTAAAAACGTAAAACAAATCGAGGCGTGTATAGTTGTTTGACAGAAAACAATATGAACTGCCGCGGGCTTTAGCAGCCAAGGCAACGGATAAGATGCTGCAATAGCAATAATCCTATCCGCGATTAAATCCCGCGGTTGACTTCATATTTTTTCTGGCAAATACACTATACACACCTCGATTTTCACTACTTAAAAAGTGAAGTCTGAGTTATGGACTAAACTATTTAAGTGATACTGAACCTAAGCCTGCGCAATAGCCTCAGCCAGCTCCTTCATAGCCGGCAAATCAGCATCCTTCATAGTAGAGCGGATAGTTACAACCGGATCAACCAGTGTGATATCCTTCATAGGCTCAATAAGTCCCTTCATAGTTCTGGCAGCAGTAGGTCCCCATGAACCATTTTCAAGCATACCAATAGTACGATTCTTATAACCCTTCATCTGCAAATGACTCAGGAAATCGTGCATGCAAGGGAAGACACCACCATCATAGCTTGCAGCGCAGAGCACCATTCTGTCATAGCGGAAAGCGTCTTCAATAACTTCAGCCATATCTTCTCGTGCAAGGTCACTTACTACAACCTTTTCCACTCCAGCCTCTTTAAGCATATTTCCAAGCATCCTGGCAGCAACTGCTGTATTGCCATGGATAGAAGCATAAGCTACAAGCACGCCCTTGCTCTCAGGCTCATATCTGCTCCAGGTGTCATAGAGACTTAAGTAAGGTGTCAAATCTCCAGTCAGGATTGGTCCGTGAAGAGGACAAATAGTCTTGATGTCAAGAGCAGCAGCCTTTTTCAGTAAAGCCTGTACCTGCATACCGTATTTTCCCACTATATTAAAGTAATAACGTCTTGCCTCGCATGCCCAGTCAGCATCCTGTGTAAGAGAGAGGGCACCGAATTTTCCAAATCCATCTGCTGAGAAAAGAATCTTTTCTGAACTCTCATAGGAAACCATAACCTCTGGCCAGTGAACCATAGGTGCCATTACGAAGGTGAGGGTATGTGAGCCAAGCTCAAGCTTATCACCCTCCGCAACGACAATTTTTGCAAGACCATCAACGTCAAAGCTTACAAACTGCTGTAACATAGGGAAGGTTTTGGCATTTCCAACAAGTGTTACCTCCGGGTGGAGCTCAACAATTTTGGAAATGCTTCCTGCGTGGTCTGGCTCCATGTGTGAAATAACGAGATAATCGAGCTTTCTGTCGCCTAAAGCTGTTCTTAAATTATCTTCCCACTCCACTGTTTTTCTAGGGTCTATTGTGTCCATCAGACAGGTTTTCTCATCTAAAATCAGGTAAGAATTGTAGGACACTCCCTCTGGTACGACGTACTGGCTTTCGAATAAATCGATGTCAGTATCATCGCAGCCGATGTATTTGATGTTTTCTGAAATTGTAATATCCACTTTAAAAACTCCTTTCACGTCTGATACTTTAGTGCTATGTCGATTATAGCATATTAGCCGGTGGGGAGAAATATCAAATGTAATTGTTTACACAAATTTTATATAATCGTTTCACAAGCCTGATAGTCATAGAAGCCCATTCTCCATTGGCATAGCTTTAGCAGTAATGATAGTAATTTCTTTTTCTTATAATAAAGAAGAGTGTGACGCACAGAGTTAAAGCCTCCGCCACAATGATTGCACTCCAGATACCATTTATATCAAGGAAGATTGGCAGGATAAGGATTGCACCAATCTGGAACACCAGTGTCCTCATAAATGAAATCACCGCAGAAATCACGCCGTTATTTAAGGCTGTAAAGAAGCTTGAACCAAAAATATTAAAGCCATTGATTAAATATGCCAGTGAGTAAATCCTGAAACCATGTATAGTCATGGCAAGGAGCTCCTTATCATAGCCCACAAAAAACTTAGAAAATGGCGCAGCCAGAATCTGGGCTGCCACAGCCAGACCTGTTCCCCAGACCGCGATAAGGGTAAAACTCTTCTTAAACATATTTTTAAGCTCATCATGGTTTCCAGCACCATAGTTGTAGCTGATAACAGGGGCACTTCCAATGGAATATCCAAAGAATATAGCGATAAATACGAAGTTTACATACATGATAGTGCCATAGGCAGCCACGCCATTTTCACCGGCTATTTTCATAAGCTGCACATTGTAGAGTGAGCTTACAATTGAGCTTGAGAGGTTGGTCATAAGCTCTGATGAACCATTGACGCAGGCTTTAAGCAATACATCCTTGCGGAAATGGGTTCTGCCAAGCTTAAGCAGGCTTGAGTTTTTACGCGCAAAGTAAAAAATAGGAAAGGAGCCGCCCAAAATCTCACCGCAGACAGTTGCCACAGCAGCACCCTTTAAGCCAAAGCCTAAAGTTCCCACAAAGAGCCAGTCCAGAAACATATTTGTGACACCGGCAGAGATAATGACAGCCAGTCCCAGCTTTGGTTTCTCTGCTGTTACGAAAAAGCTCTGGAATACGTTTTGCAGCATGAAAAACGGCATGGAGATAAAGCAGATTCTTCCATATAGTATGCAGTTGTCAAGCAGTTCTCCGGAAGCACCCAGAAATCTTGCAACATTAGGCGCAAATAAGGCTCCCAGTAATGAAAAAATCACACCAAATATTGCTGTCACATACACAAGCATGGAGAAATATTCATTTGCCAGCTCCTTTTCGCCCTCGCCAAGAGTCTTGCCCACCAGCGCACTTCCTCCAGTTCCAATCATAAAGCCCAGTGCTGAAATTGCCATAAGGAGAGGCAGAATCAGGTTGATGGAAGCAAGGGCTGTCTTACCAACATAGTTAGACACGAATAACCCATCCACAACGCTGTATATAGATGTAAAAATCATCATAACGATTGATGGCAAAACAAATCGTAATAGCTTTTTGTAAGTAAAATGTTCTGATAATTGAATTTGCATAATTCACCTCAATAAATAAATCTTAATGTAAAATTAAAGCTTTGAGAACTGCTCCCGCAGGATAGAAAGATACCGGTTGTTTAATTCCAGCATCTTCTCTGTGTCATTTGCCGGCATGCTTTCAAAGACTGCGTTTTCCAGCTCAAAAATAGGGGCGATTAAAGTGTGAAGCTCTTCCTCACCGAGGGGAGTCAGGCAGATATTGACACTCCGTCTTTTGCCAGGCTTTAGCTCCACAAGACCCTCTGCCTCAAGCTTCTGAATGGCAGAATGGACTGTCTGTTTGGGCAAAAAAGTCGCATCACAGATATATTTCTGTGTGCAGCAGTCGCCGGATTCGCAGATGGTATAGAAAATATCAAACACACTGTTGGAAAGTCCAAGCTTTAAGGCGGCATCCCTGTATATCATATTAAATTCTTTAAAAATACGGTTGAATTCCTGCAGGGCAGGACTGATGTGGACTGTGTTTTTTTCATAATAGCCTCCTGAGTCCGATTTCGTACTCATGCCAGTATAGTACGAAATCGGACTTGAGTCAAGAGGAAGCTAGTATCAATTGTAGTACTTTGTCGCGAACTGGATAAAGCTCTGCATCTGGGTAGAGAGGTGGCGTCCCTTTTTCCAGACTATGCCGATATCAGTTTTTATCGGTGGGTCAAGAGGGATAGCCTTGAACTTTAATAAGCCTGCCATAGTGCTGCTGTAGAGGAAGCAGCCTACATTACCGGTGCGCAGAAAGTTGATAATTGTGTAGAGCTGGCTGCCCTGCATGATGATATTTGGCGTGACACCATGGGAGTCAAAACGGGAGCGGAGCATGGCATTTTGCACAGAGTCTTTGTTGAAAAGTATGATGTTTTCATTATCAAAATCCTCTGGACTGACGGTCTCTCTGTCTGCAAGATGGTGATTCTTGGCTGCACAGAAGACCAGCTGGTCATGAAGCAGAATCTGGCTGTCCAACTGGTCTATATTGTACATCTCCATGTTTACCAGAGCCAAGTCAAGCTGCTCATCCATAATCATCTTACAGGCACGGACAGAGCCATACTCAATCAGAGTTACATGATAATCTGGATATTCACTCTGATATGCGTCCAGCATGCCAGGAAAAAATATACTGCTTAATATAGGAGGAATACCGACTCTCATAGGCTGTTTGTTTTTTCCAAAACCGCTAAGCTCAAACTGCATGTCATTGCAGTATTGCAGGATATAGCTTGCCCGCTCATAGAAGCGGGCACCATCCTCGGTGAGAGATAGCTTGTTGTTTATTCTTGTAAATAAAGTAATGTCAAATTCTGCCTCAAGCTCCTTAATCGCAAGGGATATGGCTGGCTGGGTGACGTAGAGTTCGTTTGCTGCGCTTGTAATGCTGTGACAGCGGCAGGTCTCGCAGAAATACTTAAGCTGTGTAAGTGTCATAGTGGATTCATCCCCTTATTAT
>ERZ1034946.579-NODE-579-length-16860-cov-28.511038_pt1 | contig 16860 bp, 15 predicted proteins | sample MGYA00520591_ERZ1034946 | MGnify/ENA primary metagenome ERZ1034946 (study PRJEB33766, sample SAMN09781753) | gut metagenome | biome: gut microbiome | host: Homo sapiens | place: Madagascar | study: EMG produced TPA metagenomics assembly of the PRJNA485056 data...
ACACTTTGCTCGGAAACAGAGCGTAGCGGTACATAAGCGAGGAAAGTACCCTCGCAATGCGTCCGCAGGACGCTATGGTACCGACGTCTGCTTACGGTCAGCTTATTCTTATATACTGCCGCGGCTACTGGGTTACTGCAAGTTTTAGGAAAACAGGACTCCCGGAACGGACAGAATGCCTTCTGGAAGCTGTTTGTCGGAGAGTGTTGATATTCCCTTAAGAAGTGGTCAGGATTCAGGGAGGAGCGAACACGATGTTCGCGACAGCCGATTCGCGCCATGGATGGCGCGTGTAGGCGACCCGTCCCTCTACCATATATGATATCCACTTCTTTAGGGAATTCACACTCGGAGACGTTACAGCTGCCAGAAGGCATTCTGCCCGTTCCGGGAGTCCGTCCCTTTGCAAATATTTATTTCACTAACTTGCCATTTACGCTACATACAGGTACATAAAAATGAAATGACAAATACTTCCGCCCATGACAAACAGATGGAATACCTCATGGGATCCGAAAGCCTTATGCTTTGCGTTGAAAATAGGAAGCTTCAATGCATAGATAACACCCCCGACAGTATAAATGATTCCGCCGGCCAGTAACCACAGAAAAGCGGGCACAGACAAAGTCTTCAGCAAAGGTCCGAAAACGAGGATACATACCCATCCCATTGCAATATAAATCACAGAAGAAAACCATTTGGGACAAGTGATCCAACAGGCTTTGACGATCATGCCAAGTGCGGCAATTCCCCATACCAGAGCCAGCAGAGTATATCCGAGCTTACCGCCCAATACGATCAGACATACCGGTGTGTAAGAACCGGCAATCAACACGAAGATCATCATGTGATCCAATTTGCGGAAAATACGCAGGCTTCTGCCTGTGAGATCTACGGAATGATATGTGGCACTGGCGCCGTATAATAGAATCATACTTCCCATGAAAATTGCCATAGCCAGGAAATCTTCCCGTCCGGACTGAATCCCCGTTTTTACTAACAGAGGGACAGCTGCAAAAACAGCCATCATCATGGCGATAAAATGAGTAATGGCACTGCCGGGTTCTCTGATGGTGATCTGCATAATAACTCCTCCCTTTATTTTCCGCCGGACCTTTGATGCCGGACTGACGGACGAATGACGATTTTTGCGAGGCAAATCGTAATTCGCCCTGTAATCGTTAATTTTCAAAAATAGTATATGCACGTGTGAAATAGAAAATACAGGACGTATACAAGAGTACCACTGGATGTAGTTCTTAAAACTATATCTAACAAAGCAAATACTACATCATGAAAAGGGGAAAGTCAATATATAATGTGATATCTGGGAAAAAAGTATTAAAAAGAATCAGAGAGAACCTTGTATATCTGGAGGTCTCCGGTATCTACAAGTAGTTCTGTGCTCGAAAGCAAACGTTCGTTGACAGACTGGTCAGCTGCAACATACCCTTCAGCAATCTTATCCCATATAATATATTCGGGTATTTTATTGGAAAATAAATTCCAGTAAGTAAATAACTGAGTGTCTATTGTGGGTGTACTGATAGTAGAATAATTGCATACATCATAATTGCCCTGAAGATAAGCAATGGTTTTGTTACTTACGAGAAGGACTTTACTTTCGTCAGGAATATAAGCATGCAGGATCTCGTTTCTGAGATTATATTCATAACCATCGGAATAGCGACCGTAAATACCTGCCATAGGACCGGATTCTGCTTTTTGACGCGTAACAAATACAGTATCATGCCCATATAAGTGAGCAATATAAAAGCCTTTATGAAGTATGGCGATGCCGATGATACTATAAATTACGATCTTTTTCAAAAACAAGTGGTCTATCTGCGCTTTTTCAAAATAATAATAAAAGAAAACAAGAATTCCAATCGTTACATATCCAATAGCTTCATAAAGTTGTGTATTGCTTGCTAAAAAGCTTGCAAAAAGAAGAAATAATGAAGTGATGCATCCAAAGAAGTAGAGCGAAATATGTAATGCTTTTTTATCAGAAGTATTTTCTTTATAAAGACGGTGATAACGAAAGGCAAGAAAAAGTAAAAAGAAAGAGAGTATTCCCGGAAAATTTAAACGTTTTTGCATACGATACCAGACCCAAAGCTGCTCTATAGCAAATGCGAAAATCAGGAAAAGCTCATAATTATATTTTTTCTTCAATAGAAATTTGACAATATTTTGCAAAATCCAGGCAGCAAAGAAAGCAAGGATGACATAGGGAAGAAGATCTCTGAAGTAGGAGAGATTATTCATAATTTTATCGCAAAATGTGTCAGAGTGTGATCCGTCGGAAAACATTGCGAATACGCCGCTACAAAAATCAGAGAAAGACATATGTGATAAAAAATAGCATAACCATACAGCGCCGCAGGCGAAACATGTTGATAAGTAGCATGCAATATTACGTAATATATGTTGTTGGGAAACAAAATAAATCCCTGTTGCTACAGGAATGACAACTAACAGGCAGGTGGGATAAGAGAGAATAAGAGCGGAAGTTAAAATCCCACTTAAAATGAGCCAGAAAATAGTTATATGATTGTCTGCTGTCTCAGTGTAAGAAAAATGCAGAAGACATAGAAACATAAGCGTGCTAAACCATAAGAGCATATTAGAAAAATCTGGGACAGCACTATTTTTCGGAATTGTATTATAATAAAAAATTGCAACAATGAAAGCTGTATTTGGTGTAGATATTTTTCGGAAGGTATGGTAAAGGAAAATACTGATGAGTAATTGTGTAAGACATCCTATGAACCGAAGAAAGAGAACAGAATAGGAAAGACCACCTGTTATGTGAACAAAGATCCATAAAAAGGCAGCAGAAAAGAAAGCAGAAGTCTGATGAGGCTCCCACATTTCCAAAAACATTCTGTCTCCGCGCACCATCCGATATGCCATGGACACGGCATACTGTTCATCAATGTCAAAACCGAAAAATAAGATTTTGAAAGTAGCTGCCAGGGATGCGGCAAACAATAAATATTTCCAGGTATTATGCCATAATTTAGCAGAAAACGTTGTGCCGGTGACTGTTGTATGATGATTACCCATGTTAATCTTCCTCTATCATCTGTATTTCCAAATAATCAAAATCGATGGATTCGATAAAACTATCCTGAGAAAATCGTGTCTTGTTATGACGCTTAAAATCAGAAATATTGTTGTCCAGCCAAATAGGAGCGCCGAGATCAAACTGATGGCAGATCTCATCCAAAGCATGAAAGACTTTGTGTGTACGGGTGTCGTTGCTGTCATCGTCGATACAAATGTCTTTTAACATATGATTATTCCGGTATATTTTTGCCCACATACGAAACATAGGGGATCTCCTTATCCATAAAAGCCATTCCGTTATAGAAAACCAAAGTATTCTTTGATTATAATAGGTAGTGATGATACCTGCAAGTGAAATAGCACAAAAGGTATGCCAACACCTATAAAATTGCCCAATCAATCTTAAAAAATAATAAAGGTTTTGTTAAAATTATACATTTTTGGAAGGAGATATGCTATAATTATTTTAATTAGTGGTCGGAAGCAAATATTTGAAATAATCAAATATTTGCGAAATATAGTAATATAGTGAATTTGTTATGGATAACGATCATGGCAGAGAAGATTGAGAGGGAATATGGAGTTTAAAGTGGAAAACGGGGACGGAATCGACAGCTGGAAGGAGGTTACACTGGTATACAGCGCAGCGCTGCGTCAGATGGAGACGAAAATGCAGATCCTGAACGATGAGTTCCAGCATGTACATCAGTATAACCCAATCGAGCATATCAAGGCGCGCATCAAGACACCGGAGAGCATTGTAAAAAAGCTGAAACGGTATGGACAGGAATCTACCATCGAAAATATGGTAAATTACATAAATGATATTGCCGGCATCCGGATTATTTGCTCTTTTACGTCAGATATTTATCGTATTGCAGACATGATCCGGGATCAGAGGGATATCAAAGTGATCGCAGTGAAGGATTACATTACCTATCCCAAAGCCAGCGGATACAAAAGCTATCATATGATCGTGAGTATTCCGGTATATTTGTCGGATCGCACCGTGGATACCAAGGTCGAGGTGCAGATCCGCACGGTTGCCATGGACTTCTGGGCAAGCCTGGAGCACAAGATACACTATAAGTTCGAGGGGGATGCACCGGAAAATATCAAAAACGAGCTGGTGGAATGTGCCAGAATGGTGTCCGATCTGGATGCCAGAATGCTGTCACTGAATGAAGAGATTCTTGCAATCAGTAAAAAGCGCGAAGAGGAACAGAAACAAAAAAACATTTGACTTTTGAAAAGAAAATTTGCTATTATAATTGCTGTCGAGTAGCCAAAAGGTGTAAATCCAGATAAGGATTTGCACCTTTTTTGCGTGTACAATTTGAAATTGCCCCGGCTCTTGTAAATATAACAGTTTCACAACAGGAGGAGTAAAGAAAAATGAGTGAAGCAGCAGAACAAAACAAATTGGGAAGCATGAAGGTGAACAAATTACTTCTGACCATGGGTCTTCCCATTATTTTATCAATGATGTTACAGGCGGTATACAATATCGTGGACAGTGCATTTGTATCCAATATGCCGGAGACGGGAGAGCTTGCGTTGAACGCTCTGACGCTGGCATTCCCGGTGCAGATGCTGATGGTGGCTATCGGCATCGGGACCGGTGTCGGCACGAATGCCCTGTTAGCCATGAGCCTGGGACAGGGAGACAGAGAGAAAGCCAGCCGCGTGGCGGGAAATGCCTTGTTCCTCGCGGCAGTGATTTATGTGGTGTTTTTACTGTTTGGTATCTTTGGCGTAGACTTTTATGCCGGAACGCAGACAGCCAACTCCGTCATCCGGGAGATGACAGTGACGTATTTACGAATCTGCTGTACCTTGTCCATAGGGATTGTGTTTTTCTCTATTTTTGAAAAATTACTGCAGGCTACCGGACATTCCGGCTGTTCCACCATTGCCCAGATCACCGGTGCCGTGTTGAATATTATCCTGGATCCCATTCTGATCTATGGCTGGTGCGGCTTCCCTGCACTGGGGGTCAGCGGTGCCGCTTATGCCACGGTCATCGGTCAGATCGTATCTGCGGTCATGGGACTGGTGTTCCATCTGTGGAAAAACAGGGGTGTTAAAAACGGACTGCATTACATGAGACCGGTCGGCGGCATCATCAAAGGAATCTATGCCATCGGTCTGCCTGCCATCATCGCACAGGCACTGATGTCTTTCATGACCTACGGCATGAATATCATACTGGGCAGCATCGGGGAAAATGTAGTGACCGCTTATGGTCTGTATTACAAAGTGCAGCAGTTTATACTGTTTGCAGCCTTTGGATTGCGTGATGCAATCACACCGGTGGTATCCTTTAACTACGGAATGGGAAGCAGAAGCCGTGTCAAGGAAGGCATCCGTTACGGGCTGCTGTATACGATGGTGATTATGCTCATCGGCATGGCAGCCATTGAACTGCCGGCGGTGCCGCTGTCCGCAGTCTTTGGTCTGTCAGGAGAGACCCAGAGTATCTGCATCAGCACTATGCGTATCGTATCTTTAAGCTTCCTGTTTGCCGGAATCAATGTGGCGTTCCAGGGAATTTTCCAGGCACTGGAGGGTGGATTGGAGTCATTGATTATTTCTGTGCTGAGACAATTTGTGCTGGTATTGCCGGTAGCATGGGGATTTGCACAGCTGGCAAAACAAAATTCTGACCTTCTGTGGACCGTGTGGCTGACCTTCCTGATTGCGGAAGGGGTATCCGCACTGGTAGCGGCTTTGTTTATGAAACGCATGGATCGCAGGGTGATATCAAAATTGGCAAGTTAGCGAAAACATATCTGTGCCCCTCTTTTCAATTTTCGAGGGTACAGGTGAGACTTTTTCTTCCTCTGTACCCTTCCCTTCCGATTTTTGAGGGTACAGGTGAGACTTTTTCTTCCTCTGTACCCTTCCTTCCGATTTTTGAGGGTACAGGTGAACCTTTTTCTTCCTTTGTACCCTTCCCTTGCGTTTTCCGAGGGTACAGGTGAACCTTTTTCTTTCTCTATACCCTTCCTTACGATTTTTGAGGGTACAGGTGAGACTTTTTGTTTCTCTGTACCCTTCCTTCCGATTTTTGAGGGTACAGGTGAACCTTTTTCTTCCTCTGTACCCTTCCTTTCAAGATTTGTTGGCACAGCAGAGGGGATCATATTTACATTACGCCCCATATTCGCAATGAGCCACGCTATTCATAAAATTCCCCATAAGATTGTCGGCAAAGGATGCCTCCAATCGTTTGTCTATCGTGGCGTTTGCCGCATCACGCCAAAAAAAGACAGTGCCCTGTGAGCAAGCTCCCGGTCACTGTCTTATTTTCGCCTATGCACGGCTACGTTTTCGTAACTTGCCATTGAATCAACAAGCTCTTTCACTAATGAAACGTAAAGGAGTCTCCGTCCTCCACGATGCAGATCATGGTCTTGCCGGTATTTAATACAATCTCATCCCCGTTGTCATCATAATACCGTGTCGCGCCATAGTCGCTGTTTTTCTCCCAGGTCACATGAATACCGCGCCCATTTGTAAAAAACCAACCGTCCTGCGTGGTGTCGTGGCACTGGAATGCGAGATATCCTTCGCCTAACTCCTGATAATAGGTATTCTGCACCAGAATATTTTTAAAGGTCAGCTGTTCTCCGGTCACAGCGTCGATATGAGGCCCGTCCGAACTGCCGGACAGATGCTGGGAACGATAATACAATCCGTCATCTTCATTAAATTCAAAATAGCAGCGCGTCAGCGGATAGCATCCCGACAGATCAATGTAAGTTGCATCCTTTGCCTTGGTGCCGTATTGCCCCAACGTATTAGGCTCTGCCTTGGTGGCAAAACGGAAATGATTCTCGTCGGACAATCCGCGGTAGCCCAGCGAATATCCCTTTTTCTCAATGACTCTGAGCAGACCATCACCGGAGGCATAGGCATTGTGGGGCATGCTGCGATCATTGCTTCGGAAAAAAGCAGCCTCATCAGTACCGGAAGTGCCATCGATATCCTGGGTATCGGTTTCTGCCATCAGTTCGTTGATGAAAAACGGTCCACCGAAATGTACAATAAAAGCATCCCATTCAAATGCCCAGTAGGCATAATAATCACGAAGACTGCGGATATTACCGATCTTATCCAGATCCTGCCAGTCCTCATACACCGCCATCATACGTGTCATGCGATTCTCTACATTGGCCTCATAGAGAATGGAAGCTTTTGACAGGCTGTATTGCGGAAGCGCAGAACTTTCATTGGGAATCATGACGGCAATCGGCCTGGTAGCGGCCACATCTGCATCCACCCATTCATTGGTAAGCCGACTGCGAACCATGCCGTCTTTTGGCGGAACAGAGTCGTCCTCGACGATGATCGTCACGGGATCCGGCAGCTTTTCGCCGGCGGAATCCGTGGAAGACGAAGGACTGTCTTCCGGCAAAATCGGACTGATGATAGTATTCGTACCTCCGGAACTTCCACATCCGGAGAGTGATACGGTGGCAGCAAGCAAAAGCGCAGCTGCGCCGGTCACAGACCACCGCTTTGATTTATGTTTCCACATTCTGGTAACCATGCCTTTCGATTAAAGTACAACACTATAAATGATCACACCGCACAAAATACCTAACAGCGCACCCATCAGAACCTGCAGGGGAGTATGTCCCACGAATTCCTTCAGCTTGTCGTGCGCGGAGATCTCGCTGCGTCCCATATCTTCGAATACCTTCAGCATCTCGTTCAGTACCTGTGCCTGAATTCCGGTCTCCCTGCGGACACCCATGGCATCATACATGACGATAATCGCCAGAATCAGAGAAATGGCGAATTCAAAACTGCCGGCACCGTACTGATAACAAACTGCTGTCACCAAAGCACACACAGTCGCCGAATGGGAACTGGGCATACCGCCGCTGCCGACCAGACGCTCGGCAACGAACCGCTTGGATACGATCAGATGGATGATCGTCTTCAATACCTGCGCCACCAACCAGCCGCAGGCTGCAGTCAGGAAAATCGTATTACTAAAAAACTCTGTAAAAAAAGTCATAAATAACCTCGTTTCTTATATGTTACATCTCATATATTTCATTTCGATGATAAAATACATAAATCCAGTATAATCCAAAAAACAGAAAAAGTACAGTATTGACCTTGAAATGATAGGGAGGAGAATAGTATAATACAATGGATACATGCACAGAACATAGATACAGATAAGCAATAAAATTTTATAGTAGTTATGATACAATGCCGGAACGGGCATGTAAAATGTGGAAAGTGAATGCACAAATTACAGTATAGAAAATACCATCGGGAATAAGGAGACTGCCAAATGAGTTTGTTGAGCGTGATCGTTCCCTGCTACAACGAGGAAGAAAGCGTTGCCTTGTTTTATCAGGAACTGACGAAGAATGATCCCTTTTTTAAGGAAAAAGATATTACACTGGAACTGCTCTATATAGATGACGGATCCAAGGACGGCACGGTACGGGAAGTGAAAAAGCTGATCGAACAGGATTCCAGAGTGCATATCATCTCTTTCTCCAGAAATTTCGGAAAAGAAGCCGCAATGTTTGCCGGACTGGAAAAGTCTAAAGGAGATTATGTGGTAATGATGGATGTGGACTTGCAGGATCCGCCTTCTCTGCTGCCGGAGATGTTCGAGTGGATCTGGCAGGGATATGATTCCGTGGCGACCCGTCGTGTGACCAGGAAGGGAGAACCCCCGATCCGCAGCTTTTTTGCCAGAAGATTCTATAAGCTGATGAAGAGAATCTCCCAGACGGAAATGATGGACGGTGCCAGAGACTATCGCCTGATGACGAGACAGATGGTGGATGCGATTTTATCCATGAGAGAATATAACCGTTTCACCAAAGGGATCTTCGGCTGGGTCGGATTTAAGACCAAGTGGCTGGAGTACGAAAATGTAGAGCGTGCCAAGGGCGAGACCAAGTGGAATTTCTGGAAATTACTGGTGTATTCGCTGGATGGCATTACCGCTTTTTCCACGGCCCCACTTTTGATTGCTTCCTTTGTGGGTGTGCTGTTCTGCGTTATCGCTTTCTTGATGATCCTATTTATTATTGTGCGTAAACTGATCTTTGGCGATCCGGTGTCCGGCTGGCCTTCTCTGGTATGTATCATCCTGATGACCAGCGGCGTGCAGTTCTTCTGCACCGGTATTTTGGGACAGTATCTGGCAAAAGCGTACATGGAAGTCAAACGACGTCCTATATATTTAGTAAAAGAAGAAATCTAGGAAAGAACGGCGGATTTCGTATAAAAAACGATTCAGTGTAATAAAATATGTCACTGAATCGTTTTTTGTGTTACAAAAAGGACTAAAATGTAACATTTTTGTTTTCTTAACCATATCTTAACGTAAAAATGTCTTTTCAAAAATCGACAGCTATGTTACTATTTTTCTATCAGTCACTGTAGGGGAGCAATACTCGACAAGTATAAAGGGGGACTTGTTTTGGATATTGTAGCAGTAAAAGATTCTGAATTGGAGAGATACGTAACCAATATCATGTTGGAGATAGGGGTGCCTGCACACTTGAAGGGTTATCACTATTTACGTGATGCAATTATTTTGTCAGGGAAAGACATGGAGGTGGTAAGCAGCGTTACCAAGCTGCTGTATCCCACAATCGCGAAACATTTCAAGACCACAGATCAAAAAGTGGAACGTGCGATCAGGAACGCAATCGAAGTATCCTGGGCACGCGGAAATGTGGAGACATTCGAAAAAATCTTTGGATATTCGATAGCTTCCGGAAGGACCAGACCGACGAACAGCGAGTACATCGCCCGTATCGCCGACAACATCCGACTGGACTACAAGGCTATGTAACATAATTTAATTGATTTAGACAGGGAGATTCATCGTTTCGACGCAGTATTCTCCCCTACAGACTGATCAGAGCCGCGCACCGGAAGGGGAAGTTCCCGGGGTGCGGCTCTTTTTTATGAAAACACTTCCTGCCGGGAATAGCGGTTAAGTTTGTCTTTTTAACATTAATATGATAGTATATCTTTAAGTAATTTTATGGTAGAAAAATCATTCATAGAAAGTATAGATACTTGGGGACAGGAAAATAAAATGACTTTTCGAATATCAGATATTTTGATCGGGGGGAGCCTGGTCATCATCGGGTTTGCGGAAATCGCCCATCTGGCAGGCTGCCTGTCAGGGTGGTCTTTTTTGAGTGTAACGGATCTGCTGCTGGCGGAAACTGTGATCGTGGCGCTTGCGGCATGCGTGGCAAAATGGATATGCACGCGCAGCGCAAAAAAAGCGGCGGGAATGAAATGCAATGAGATGCGGTCGAAGTTATCGGAAAATGGAACAGAATCCGGGGATGTGCAAAACGATACGGAGAAAAAAACAACATGGATGTTGAACGGCATACTTGCCTTCCTGATACTGTTGCAGCTCTTGCGGATCGCAACCGGTGACAGGGCATGGCTGACCGGCGATATGACATTGGAGACGGTGAATACCTTCCTTAAGGAAAATGCAATTTACAGCGTGAATCCGTTGACCGGTGGGGCGTATGCCGCAGGGATGTCCTTCCGACTGAAGCTATTGTGCCTGCCGACATTATACGGCGCAATCAGCCGCTTTAGCGGTATTGCACCAAAGATCGTGGTATATCGGCTGATTCCCTGCATTACCCTGCTCCTTGGATATTTCGCCTATGGCAGACTGGGAAAAGCGATTTTCAAAGGAGATTCCCTAAAAATCCGGACATTTTTGCTGGTGGTGGGAATACTGTTTTGTACAGGAGCCTATATGCCGGGCGTGGACGGCTTTGATTTGTTTTACGGTGGATTCCGCGGCGTGACGATTCGGGCGATTGTGCTGATTCCGTACCTGATCGCCTGCCTGATGGACAGAAAATATTTCGGCGTACTTCTCTGCATTCTGGCGGAAGACTGCATGGTCTGGACTTTGTATGGCGCAGGGGTATGCCTGCTGATCACAGTGGCGTGGATGGTATTGCAGAAATTGATGCAGATATCTGTGCGAAAGCTGCCGGCAGGAAAAGTGACAACAGATGAAGCAACGACAGATGTATCAGCAGAGAAAATGCCGGCAGACAAAGTAGAAAACTCTGACAGACAGCACGGAGAGGAGGACACAGAATGAAGACACTTCTGCAGTCCGCTCTGACCGGCTGGACGACTTACACGCAACAGGGAAAATTCGTGGCATTGCTGCTGGTGGCAATCGTGTATCTGGGCCGGCGCTTGCTGGCGAAAAACGGGGATAAGGCTACAGCATCCGCGATAAAAGACAATCCTAAATTAACCGGTTTATATATTTATGCGATACTGATCACTGTAGGCTGTATCTTCCCTGTGACGGCACTGATCCTCATGAAATATCAGACCGCGTTCTATTCTTATGTATGGATCTGGGCGGCAGTACCGCAGACAGCGCTGATCGCCTGGGCCGGTACGGAATTTTTGTGTGATTTGTGGAAAAACGTGGACGGTACAACAAACGAAATCGGCAGCAAAAGCCCACAACACAAAAGTAAAGTATGGCATAGTGGGAAAATGAGGACAAACAGGATATTGTGTAATAGCATAGTCACGTTGCTTCTTCTGGGAATCGTTTTTTTGAGCGGTAATCCGGTATCGGACACAGCACAGACGCAGACGATACAGATTCCCATTCCGGTATTGGAGAAACAACTGCAGCACAAACAGGAACCTTCCGCATGGGAAATGCTGGAAATGCTGTCTGTCTATCATGATATGGAAAATAATAAGACGGAAAAGGACGATGCGAATAATACGGCAAAAGGCACTCAGGATTACACGATCTGGGCACCGAAAGAGGTGATGGCAGCTACCAGAGCATTCAGCGCACACATCCGTCCGGTATATGGCAGAAGTATCTGGGATGCTTCCCTGGGAAGCTATTCTTTTGATACGTATGCTACGTGGCAGGAAGACCTGTATCTGTGGATGAGCAATTTAGAGGACACCGGAGAGACAGAATACCTGCGCACGGATGAAGTGACGCAGACGCCTGGAACGACAGAAACAGCCGGAGAATCGGGGGGCAGGCGGATTGATTTTGCTGCATGCCTTGACAGCGCACGGACAGCCGGAGTAGACTACATCTTATTGCCGGGAGATCTGTCTGAGGAGACGCTTACGGAACTTGGCGAGGCAGCAGGCACCAAGCTGCAGGCGATCGGAGCATATTATCTGATTGTGCTTTTGTAGGTTGCCATTGCGTATCGTACGGGAATTACGGTGCCTGAAAATTATGCAATTTGTGCGGATATATGCAATTTTGCGCATTCTATGAATGGCGAAAACGACTGCAATATGTGCTTATAACGAGTGCTTATAACGAACGCATACCACGAGTGCACATAATGATTTATGAATAAGTAAGATAGCTTAGAAATATAAGGAAGAAACAATGGAACAGGATCTGATCAGTATCGTGATACCGGTATACCGGGCAGAACAATATATCGAAGAGACCATGGATTGTGTGCGTGCGCAGACCTATCCACACTGGGAGCTGCTTCTGGTGGAGGATTGCGGCCCGGATCGCAGCAGGGAAGTGATCGAGGAGTATATCAAAAGAACCGGCGACGACAGGATCCGTCTGCTGACCCACCCTACGAATCTTGGTGCGGCGAGAGCGAGGAATCTGGGCGTGAATGAGGCAAAGGGCCGGTATCTGGCCTATCTGGATGCGGATGACCTCTGGACACCGGACAAGCTGGAAAAAGAGCTTGCCTTCTTAAAAGAAAAACAGGCTGCTTTTGTGTTCACCGGTTATGAATTCGCCGATGAGAACGGTAAGGGAACCGGTAAGATCGTCCGCGTACCGGAGACAATCACTTACAAAGAAGCTCTGAAAAATACGACGATCTTCACCAGTACAGTCATGTTTGACATGGAAAAACTGCCCAAAGAGCAGCTGCAGATGCCACTGATCAAGAGCGAGGACACGGCGCTGTGGTGGAAAATACTGCGGCAAGGTACTGTGGCTTGTGGTTTGAATGAAAATTTGGTAAAATATCGGAGAGCAGGGAAATCCCTGTCATCCAATAAACTGGAAGCTTTGCGCAGAATCTGGAATCTGTACCGCAAAGCGGAAGGCATGTCGATACCGACCAGTGCGATGCATTTTTGCTTCTGGGCAGTAAATGCGGTAAAACGCAGAGTATAGGAAGTATAGAAGCAGGAGGAGTTTGTCTTGGATACAAACGGCAATTATTATGTGAACAGACTGCGCAAGAGGGAATCCTTTAAGCGCTTGATCAATATAGGACTTTCGGCAATCTGCCTGTTTTTGGAAATCGCAATTTTTGCGTATATGTGGCAGTTTTATTTCCAGTTTGAACTGGTAGATCCGCTGCAGAAAATCTGGTATCGTGGTTTCCTGTTGGAAAACGGCATCTACAGCGCGATTTTGATCTTTTTTTCTGTGACCTACGGTGGCATGCGCCTGGGGTATATGAAAAATTCGGAGATCATCTTTTCCCAGGTGTTTGCAACCCTGATGGCGGATGTGCTGATCTACGCGGAATTGTGTATGATGGCGCGCAGCATCTTCCCTCCGAAGATGTTCCTTGTGATGGTGGTGATGCAGATCGTAGCGGTGATCATCTATGCAAACATTGCCAACAAGATCTACCGGACGGCATTTCCGCCCAGAGAGCTTTTGCTGATCCACGGGGATCGTCCGATTCAGGATATTGTCAATAAGTTTGAGAGCCGTAAGGATAAATACAAGATCACCAAATGCGAGAACATCCACAAAGGTGTTACCGAGCTGTGCTGGGAGATCCTGGACGATTATAAAAATGGTGTGATCACGGCTGTGGTAATCTGGGATATTAATGAGAAGGATCGCAACACGATTCTGAAATTCTGCTATGCCAGATCCATCAGAGTCTATGTCATGCCAAAAATATCAGATGTTATTTTGGTGGGATCCGAGGAACTGCATGTATTTGATACACCGATTTTGCTGACCAGAGAGTATTCCCTGAGCATGGAGCAGCGGTTTATCAAGAGATCGATAGATGTCATCTGTTCGTTGATTTTACTGGTGATTACATCACCGCTGATGCTTTTGACCGCACTTGCCATCAAACTGTATGACGGCGGTCCGGTGCTGTACAAGCAGGTACGATGCACGATCGGGCAGAAGAAATTCTATATCATGAAGTTCCGCAGTATGCGCACCGACGCGGAAAAAGACGGTGTGGCGAGACTGGCGCAGAAGGGAGACAAACGTATCACTCCCGTGGGCAAGGTAATCCGGAAATGCCGTCTGGACGAGCTGCCCCAGTTACTCAATATTCTCCGCGGAGACATGTCTTTCATCGGCCCCAGACCGGAGAGACCGGAGATCATTGCACAGTACATGGAAGTTATGCCGGAGTTCGCTTTTCGTATGAAAGTAAAAGCAGGCCTGGCGGGATTTGCCCAGGTATACGGCAAATACAATACTTCTCCGTATGATAAATTAAAACTGGATCTGACTTATATCGAGAATTATTCTGTATGGCTCGATCTGAAACTGATGCTTCTGACGCTGAAAGTACTGTTCTGGCCGGACAGCACCGAAGGCGTGGAGAGCGAACAGGTAACGGCGTTCAAGGCAGAGTACGACGGCCGTGCCGAGAAGGAAGACTAACCGGGGGTAGACGTGTGGAAGTAAGCTATGGTAAGGATGCTTTTGATCTGCGGCTGACGGTGCTTCGCCTGTGCCGCAATCTATGGAAAATACTGGCCGTGACAATAGTGGGTACATTACTGTCCGGCGGCGGTTATTATGTCAAAAACGTGTTGCTGCAGCCCGACCCCGGGTATGCGGCTTCTTCCACTTATAAGGTAGAATATAAAGAGAACCCGAATGCGGCCGGCGCTTACTATATTAACGAGGCTACCTGGAACAGCCTGCTCCATACGGGAGAGTTCCTGGATGGTGTGGAAAGGCATCTGCAGGAGGCGGCAGCGCAGGGAGATGCGAACGCTTCGGAACTGCTTGCGATGACCAGAGAGCAGTGGATCTGTGCCCTGTCGGCGGCACTGCCTTCGGATTTCAGTATCCCGGTGACGAAAGCTTCGACGCAGAAACCGGAGACCAGTATCACACTGGCACATGCTGTGGAAGAAACGATGTGCAATGAATTCGCAGAGACCATCGTAGAAATCGAACGGATCAAGGTGCTGGATCACGGGGACACTGCGGAAGCGGTAGTGCCGGATGTACGTCCGGTGAGGGCGGTCATTCTGGCAGCAGTTCTTTCCCTGTTTTTCGCAGTAGTGATCTTCCTGCTGTGGGAGATCTCGCAGGATAGTATCTGGCTGCCGGCCACTTTGCGCAGAAGATATGGACTGGTGAACCTCGGAACTGTGGAAAGTGCAGGGTTTGCGGAAAATGTGAAATATGTGCTGGAGAAGGCGTTACAGAATGTAAATAAATCCAATCCAATCATTGCAAATATAGAAAACACAGGAAGTCCGGAAGCAACTACGGAGTGCGCAATTAGGGATAAGAATACGCTCAGAGTAGCGGTCTGTGGCGCACTGGCAGAGGTTGATCCGCAGGAAGTCGTAGCGAAACTACAGACATTGCAGAAGAAATCCCTGGATGCTTCTGCCACCTACATTGCGGTTCCTTGTCCCCTTCTCAGTCCGGAAAGCGCAGAAGTACTGCGCAGCGCGGATGCCGTGCTGCTGGCAGTGCCTGCCGGAGCACATGCAGGCAGACAGCTCGAAGCGGTACTGGAATACCTGGCAACACAGGAATGCAGCGTGGACGGTGCACTCTTGTGGAATGCGGATGAACGACTGATCCGAAGTTATTATTTTCTTAAGCAAGGAGAGCAGGCATGAAAGTAGAAGTACTGGCATCGGTAATGAATGCTTCCCTTCCGGAAACCGTACAACATATGAACCTGCAGTCCGATGCGGTGATCATCAATCAATGCGACAGACTCGGGCAGGAGGAAATGCAGATATCCCAGAAAAACGGAGAGACACGAACGATCCGTTTCTATAGTTTCCCGGAGCGTGGCATTGGCAAAAGCCGGAATGAAGCCATCCTTCGGGCGAGAGGGGACATCTGCCTTTTTTCGGATGCAGATATCGTATACGAGGACGGATACGAAGCGGCGATTCTGGCAGAATTTGAGAAAAATCCGCAGGCAGACATGATCATTTTCAATATTGAAGTCGAGGAAGCACGGCGTACCTATCACATTACGGAGCGAAAACGGGTTCGTTGGCATAATTGCGGCCGCTACGGCGCAGTCAGTTTTGCCGTGCGGAAGGAGAGTCTGTTAGCCTCCGGAATCACTTATTCCCTGTTGTTTGGCGGCGGTGCCAAATACAGCAACGGCGAGGACAGCCTGTTCCTGACAGAATTCATCCAAAAAGGATATAAAGTCTACACGGCGCCGGTGACCATCGGCAGAGAGGAAGCCGGGGAATCCACCTGGTTCCAAGGCTATAATGAGAAATTCTTCCATGACAGAGGCGTGTTGTACCACTATCTGTACGGCCGTTTGGAATGGCCACTGGCACTGCGCTTCCTATATGCACATCGTGGAACCTTATGCACTGACGTGTCCCTGAAACAGGCAAAACAATGGATGCGCGACGGCATCCGTGAAGCGAAATGCCGTTAAACCTCAAATTTTGACCTTCAAAAAGCAAGAAATTCTACTATTTTTGCTGTTTTAGGGCATTTTTCAGGAATTCTGAATATAAGAGAACAGAAGAAAACGAACAAAATGGAAAAGA
>ERZ1034946.582-NODE-582-length-16815-cov-10.536874_pt1 | contig 16815 bp, 18 predicted proteins | sample MGYA00520591_ERZ1034946 | MGnify/ENA primary metagenome ERZ1034946 (study PRJEB33766, sample SAMN09781753) | gut metagenome | biome: gut microbiome | host: Homo sapiens | place: Madagascar | study: EMG produced TPA metagenomics assembly of the PRJNA485056 data...
GTAGATATAATAATCATACAATAACAAAAGGAATTCCCCGTGGTGGTAAACTTTCGTGTCAACCACGCGCCGCCGGTACTGACAAGAGTTTTCTTTTAAGCTCTGAGAGATGCAGGAGAATGGCACGCCTGCCGGGTGATTTCCTTGTTAATTCGAAAAGGAGTCGTTGCTGAACAGCTGATTTATTCATCTGTCACGCAACGGCTCCTTCTTCACTTCATATGCCAAAATCAATCAAGCATTCACTACTTACTCATAGTCCCATAATATCTCTGCGATTTACTTAACCAGCCCCAACACCTTCACCGCATTACTCTCCGTCACAGCCACAACCTCCTCGCAGCTGACACCCTTAATCTCCGCAATGGCCTTCACAACCTCCGGCAGATACAGGGAGCTGTTACGTTTCCCACGATTTGGCACAGGTGCCATATACGGGCAGTCGGTTTCCAGCAGAATCTGGTTCAGAGGTGCGTACTCTACTACTTCTTTCAGCTTCCGGGAATTCTTAAAAGTAACCACTCCGCCGATTCCAAGATAAAGTCCCATATTCAGATACTCTCTTGCAATTTCTTTGCTATAGGAAAAGCAATGGATAACTCCGCCATACATCCCATCCTTCATATATTCTTTCACGATATTCAGCGTATCCTCTGCTGCATCACGGCTGTGGATCATAAACGGGAGCTTTTTTTCACGGGCGATATCCATCTGCTGGCGGAATACCTTCTGCTGGAGAAGATGCTCCTCCTTCTCCTTATGCCAATAATAATCCAGGCCGATCTCGCCTACAGCTACCGTTTTTTCCATGTCGCAATATCTGCGGATCTCATCCAGCACAGCTGCATCCACCTTATCCGCATCATCCGGATGAACGCCCACTGCGCCATAAATAAAAGGATACTTCTCCACCAGATCATAAACCCGGTCAAAATGTCCCACAGAAGCACACACATCCACAATATGCCCGATCCCATTCTCCTGCATGCTATCCAGCATGTCAGAACGATCCTCATCAAAAGCTTCATCATCGTAATGTGCATGGGTATCAAAAATCATAGCTTTATCCACAGTCATCTCGTCACCAACGGAAACTTTTCCACCTTTCAGCACTCTTGTAAACACACCTTCTCGGGGCATGATACATTCACCCATCTTCTGAAAAATGGCACAGCCATTGTGGCACTCCTTTCCGATCTGAGTCAGCTCCAGCACAACCTCACCACAGCGAAATCTGGTGCCAACCGGAAGCTTTGCGAAATCAATCCCTTCCACAACCAGATTCTCACCAAAAGCACCATCCTCGACCTCTGCGCCCTTTGCACGAAATGCATCGATCTTTTCACCGGAAAGAAGACTCACCTGCCGATGCCACTTCCCAGCATGAGCATCCCCCTCAAGCCCCCAGTCCTCCACAAAAACCGCAGACCCGACATTCTTCTTCTGTGTTCCTTTCTTCTCACTGATACAAACCGCAAGTACTTTTCCCATAGCAAACTCCTATTAATCACACATCATTACCAAATTTATTCCTATATCACACCAGCAATATTGATTTCCAAAACCTACCACATGTAACTCTCAAGCCTCAGGAATTATGAATCGCTGGAGATGAATTTTAATCATAAAACCTACCACATCCAACAACCAGCCCAACGGAGGCAGGGCCAGTACGGTGACGTTAGCGGAGCGGCCGTCGAGAGGCGAGTATAGCTGCTGCCACCGAGCGCCCTGTTTGAGCCGCAGGCGAGTTGGCGCGAATGGCAGCAAATCAGCGACGCAGCCGAACAGGCCGCGCAGCGTGTCACCGTACTGGCCCTGCCTCCGTTGGGCGTCCGTTCGTTAGTCTAAGTATACCCCACACACTACCGTCCGCATTCTCCAGCATCGCCGGTCAAAATCTCAATCCCATGCCCCAACGCCTCAATAATAACCTCCAGGCACTCCCTGACAGCCTTAGGACTCCCCGGCAGGTTAACGATCAACGTCCCCTTCCGGATCCCGGCCGTAGCCCGGCTCAGCATCGCCCGCTTCGTGATCGTCAGACTAAACGCCCGCATCGCCTCCGGAATCCCCGGCACACGCCGCTCGATCACATCCTCCGTAGCCTCCGGTGTCACATCCCTCTGAGAAAACCCGGTACCACCCGTAGTCAGGATCAGCTCCGCAAGCCCCAGATCTGCGATCTCAGCCATCCGGCTCCCAAGCATCCCACGGTCATCCGGCAAAACATCCACAGAAATAACCTCATACCCGGCCGCCTCCATAATCTCCTTCACAGCAGGACCACTAAGATCCTCACGCTCTCCTCTGTAACCCTTATCACTAGAAGTGATCACAGCAACTCTCTTCATCACTCAACCTCCGATCTGAGCCATACAAAGCTTCTCCGTCTTATCATCCTTCTGTTTCTCCAGGCCTCCGCCAAAAACATGCCCGTCCGGTTTCTCTGCCAGAGCCTCCAGGATCACAGCCTTCAGCACCTCATCCGAACCACCACTGCGGATCACCTCCCGAAGATCCCTTCCCGCCGCATACTGCAGACAGGTCTTCAAAAAACCCTGAGAAGTCAGCCGGATCCGGTTACACTCCCCACAGAACTTATGGCTCACCGCGCTGATAAACCCGATCTTTCCGGAAAAACCATCCACATCATAATAATGACACGGTCCATTCCCAAGGGGCTCCCCAACATACGGCGAAAACCGCGGAAGCTTTTCCCCAAGGATCCGAAGCAGTTCCTCCTCCGACACCCCATGAAATTCTTTTCCCATCCCAATGGGCATCATCTCAATAAACCGCACATGCACCCTGTGATCCCTGGCCAAAAGCGCCACCCGGCAAAAATCCTGCTCCGGGATCCCAAGAGGCACACAATTGATCTTCAGCGAAATCTCCGGATACTTCATTGCCTCCGAAATCCCTTCCAGCGTCCGCCCCAGTTCATCCCGCCGCGTGATCCGCCTGCTGCAGACCTCATCCAGCGTATCCAGACTGATATTCAATCCGTCCAGTCCTGCCCGGGCAAAATCCCTCATCTGATCCTTCAGAAGCACACCATTTGTAGTCAGAGTCACCTTCTCGATCCCCGGCATATTTTTCAGTTTTTCCACCAGCTGAGGCATCCGTGGCCGTACAAGCGGTTCCCCGCCGGTCAGCTTGATCTTCCGGATCCCCAGCTCTGCCATCACCCGGCAAATTCTCAAAATTTCCTCTTCCTGCAAAATGAGGGAGCGCTCCACATGCTGCACTCCCTCCTCCGGCATACAATAAATACACCGCAAATTACATCTGTCAGTTACGGAAATCCTGAGATAATCAATATTTCTTCCGCACCTGTCTATCATTTTTCCTCAAAACGGAAATCTCCGCTTTTTCCTCCTGTTTTCTCTTCCAGATGGATATCAGACATGACCATGCGTTTGTCGATTGCCTTACACATATCATAAATGGTCAGAAGCGCCACCTGAACACCTGTCAGCGCCTCCATCTCCACGCCTGTTTTCCCCTCTGTTTTTACCGTACAGAACACACGGATCACTCCCGCATCCTCGTCCGTCTCAAAATCCACAGAACATTTCTGGATGGGAAGTGGATGGCACATGGGGATCAGGTCAGAAGTACGCTTCACACCCATGATACCCGCCACACGGGCCACGCCAAGCACATCGCCCTTTTTCACATTTCCGCTTTTTACTGCGGCCATGATCTCCGGGCTTACCTGAATGGAACCGGTAGCTGTTGCTGTACGGTGAGTGTCCGGTTTATTGGACACGTCTACCATAACAGCATTGCCATTTTCATCAAAATGATTCAGTTTCATATTTAGCAGATCTCAGCGCCTGCAGGCATCTCTTTCTCCGGTACCATCAGGGAAAGATTTCCGTCTGCATCCTCTGCACAGAGGATCATACCCTCGCTGAGGATTCCTGCAAGTTTGGCAGGTTTCAGGTTTGTAACGACCATAACTTTTTTGCCAACCATTTCCTCTGCGGAATAGTGAGCTTTGATTCCGGATACGATCTGACGAACCTGGCTTCCGATCTTAACCTGAGAGCAGAGAAGTTTTCTGGATTTCTTAACTTCCTCGCAGGCAATGATCTCACCAACCTGGAACTGAAGTTTTTCAAAATCATCAAAAGTGATCTCCGGTTTTGCCTCGATGTCGATCACATCTTTAGTTTCCTCTTTCTCTTCTTTTACCTCTTCCTTCGGCTCTTCTTTCTTCGGATGAAGCTTCTCAACTTTCTCAAGAACCTCTTTCAGTTCAAGTCTTGCAAAAAGAATCTCCGGTTTGTCTGTTACGCGGTTTCCTGACGGATAAAGGCCAAACTGCTCCATATCCTCAAGAGTTCTCTCGTTTGCGTTGAGCTGTACAAGAATACGCTCTGTTGTACGCGGCATAAAAGATTTCAGAAGAGATGCACCGATGCAGATTCCCTCAACCAGGTTGTAGAGAACAGTTGCAAGACGATCCTGTTTTGTCTCATCCTTTGCAAGTGCCCATGGCATTGTCTCATCAATATATTTGTTGCAACGTTTGAACAGGGAGAATACCTCTGTGATGGCATCTGCAACACGAAGTTTGTCCATTTTTGCGGAAACGTTCTTCGGAACCTGAAGGATGAAGTCCTTAAGATCCTCATCAACCGGCTCAGTAACATTCTTGTTCTCAACGATTCCGTTGAAATATTTATTGGACATGGAAATCGTACGGTTTACAAGATTTCCAAGTGTGTTTGCAAGGTCGGAATTCAGTCTCTCAACCATCAGCTCCCATGTGATGACACCGTCATTCTCAAACGGCATCTCGTGAAGTACGAAATAACGGACAGCATCTACACCAAAGAACTCAACAAGTTCATCTGCGTAAATTACATTTCCTTTGGATTTACTCATTTTTCCATCGCCCTGAAGAAGCCACGGATGTCCGAATACCTGTTTCGGAAGCGGAAGATCCAGAGACATCAGGAAGATCGGCCAGTAAATCGTATGGAAACGAATGATATCTTTTCCGATAAGGTGAAGGTCTGCCGGCCAGTATTTGTTGAATTTATCGCTGCTGTTTCCGTCGCAGTCATAGCCGATACCTGTGATATAGTTTGTCAGGGCATCCAGCCATACATATACAACATGCTTCGGATCAAAATCTACCGGGATTCCCCATTTGAAGGATGTTCTGGACACACAGAGATCCTGAAGACCCGGAAGAAGGAAGTTGTTCATCATCTCGTTTTTACGAGACTCCGGCTGGATGAAATCCGGATGTGTGTTGATGTAGTCAATCAGTTTGTCTGCATACTTGCTCATTTTGAAGAAATATGCCTCTTCTTTAGCCGGTACACATGGACGTCCGCAGTCCGGACATTTGCCATCTACAAGCTGGGACTCTGTGAAGAAAGACTCACATGGTGTACAGTACATTCCTTCGTAATGACCCTTGTAGATATCTCCCTTTGCATACATTTTTTTGAAGATTTTTTTGACCTGTTCTTCATGGTCTTTATCTGTTGTACGGATAAATTTGTCATAGGATGTGTTCATCAGATCCCAGATACGTTTAATCTCACCGGAAACGTTATCTACGAATTCCTTCGGTGTAACACCAGCTTCCTCAGCCTTCAGCTCGATCTTCTGGCCATGCTCATCCGTACCTGTCTGGAAATATACGTCATAACCCTGCTGTCTCTTAAAACGTGCGATGGCATCTGCAAGAACAACCTCATAAGTATTTCCGATATGCGGTTTACCGGATGTGTACGCAATGGCAGTACTGATATAATATCTCTGCTTTTCCATTTTTCTTTCCTCCATAATATAAAAAATAATTGTATGCTTACTCATAACTGACCGGAAACATATCCAGTCTAATAAAAAACGCCTTCTCATACCATAACGATATGAGAAGACGAGTTATTACCCGTGTTACCACTTCTGTTCGCTCCTGCCTCGCGGCAAAAACCTCATCAGGTACAGCAAGATCTATACCCTTCCGCTATAACAGGCGGTCCTGTCACTGCCTGCCGGTGTCCATTAAACGGGATATTCGCATTTCGTCTATCACGTTCAAACCGGGTCAGCAATGCCTCTCCGAAGCCATCTTCCATCTGCGCCTGCACATCCCTCTCAGTCTCGGAACTCCTTCTGCCAAAAAGTCCTCCGGGGATTTCCCTGTAGTGTGGTGTACACATGTACTCTCTTCTTCCACGAGTTTTCCATATGGGAAAATCGTAACACATTTCCGGTGGTTTGTAAACGGGGAATTTATTTCTTATAAGGTACTGCTCCCTCATACTGATTGGACTGCCAGATGATGTCTACCGTTCTGCTGATGCAGGCTTTCAGGTCATCCAGGGAAAGTGTTCCCTCGTCCAGTTCTTTTTTGATATTTTCACGGTCACTTGCTGCTCCCGGCATTACCAGGTCATTTCCAGCGCGCATACATCCGGATGCAGTACAGTCCGAGCCATGCTCTGTTGTTGTCCAGTCTGTCATAATCATGCCCTTAAATCCCCACTCACAACGTGCAGCCTTTGTGCAGGTGTCATTGCAGTTTGCGGCATGAACTCCATTGATCAGGTTATAGCTGGTCATAATGGACATTGGCTGAGATTCTTTAATCGCAATTTCAAACCCTTTCAGGTAAATCTCACGAAGAGTACGCTCACTTAAAATACTGTTGGAGCCCATACGGTTATCTTCCTGGTTATTGCATGCATAATGTTTGATGGTTGTTCCACATCCAGGTACTTTCTGTACACCTTTTGTCATAGCCGCAGCCATTTTTCCGGAAAGAAACGGATCCTCAGAATAATACTCAAAATTACGTCCACAAAGAGGATTTCTGTGAATGTTCATACCAGGCGCCAGCCATAAGGTTACATGAAATTCTTCCATCTCTCCGCCTATCATCTCGCCCAGTTCCTCAATAAGCTTTTCATTCCAGCCCTGTGCAAGAAGAGTTCCTGCCGGGCAGGTCACATAGATCTGAACAACTTCTTTTCCACTGTTTGTATTTCCCACATTGGCTGTTTCTGTCTCGATCACAACCTTTTCGTCTGCACAGGAATCGGTCAGTTTACCGGAAGGTGTTGCTGCACCACTTACGATATCCGCAAAAGCATTTCCGCCTTCCATTCCAGGCTGCACGATCTGAAGAAAGGCCTCAATGTTGGAAAATTCATCCATAAAGGAAAGATCCGCTAAACCACCTGTATCTGTTTTCTCAATAGAGCCATCTGCCGGCATTACAAACGGAGTTGTAGAGTAATATTCAAAGAATCCGAGAAATGCATCTTCATTCCCTGGAAAATGCTTACCTTATCACGCTCATTTACATCTCCAGAACCCGTACCGTCTTTTATAGTTTTGGAAGCGCCGATTCCGTAAAGGGCAACCTTGCTGCCCTTCTCCAGTGGAAGCAGGTTTCCTTCATTTTTCAGAAGTACCATTCCCTCAACTGCTGCTTTTCTTGACAGCTGACGGTTGGTGATTACTCTTTCCTGTCAGTTATGTAAAGAAGATATATTATTATTTTACAGTCACTTTGCACTTCACCATTTTCTTCCCGGATTTTACAGTAATCACTGCAGTTCCTTTTCCTTTTGCAGTAATTTTTCTGCTGGAAGTTACCACTGCCACGGATTTTTTGCTGGATGCATAAGTTACTTTTTCCTGGCTTGTCACCGGAGTAAGAACCGGTTTCAGAATTTTTGTCTGGCCTTTTTTCAAGGTAAGGCTTCCCGGGATTCCGGAAATTTTTGTTGTTTTTACCGTTGTCGGCTGAACCGTAACTTTTACTGTTTTCTTATAGCCACTCTTTAATGTTATGATAATCGTTGCATTTCCTTTTCATGTACCGGCTGTTACTATGCTGGTGCCATTCTTTTTTCCAGATACTGTGACAAACCTTACGGAATAATTTTCTGTGACAAAAAAAGCATACAGCAATCTTCATTTCTGCCGTATGCTCTCTTATAAACCAACCAGCAAAGTGAACATTCACATCCGCCTCTGTCTGTACATCCACCGCCACGCCATTCGAAAAGCAATAGTCGTCAACGTCATTCCCGCAGCCATGCTCGCTGCAAAAAGAATCGTATAAATTCCATCCTTCTGAAAATTCGCCCAGTCCCTCATCATCATCCAGTTCATGGTACGATACAATGCCGCTCCCGGAATCAGTGGAATCGTAGCAGAAACCAGAAAAACCGTAACCGGTGTCTTGTGAACCCTCGCCATACACTCCGCATACAAAGTAATTGCCACCGTTGACCAGAACCCACAGATATAAGGACTCGGCGTCACAAACTCCACCGCCAGATAAACCGCCCAGGACAAACAACCACCCAGAGCCGCGAACCAGAGTTTTTTGCCATGTATATTAAATAAAGCCGCAAAACCGAGGGATCCTGTAAAGGATACAATCAGCTGTATGATCTCTCTCATATTTTTTCCTCCATATTCATGGACACACCGCTGTCTCTGTTACAGTACTGCGCCTGAATCCCATCAGAATAACAGATTCGCCGCCGTAAAGCCAAGGCCCACAACCAACGCCAGCAAAATCGACTCCATACACCGGATCAACCCCGTAATCGTATCCCCGGAAAACATATCTCGCAGCGAATTGGTAAACGCAATACCCGGAATCAGCAACATAATATTACCAATACTGATCAGATCCGCATGATGCCCCAGTCCCATCAGAACCGTAAGATTGGAAAGAACACCACCCGCTCCACAACACAAAAGCACCGTAAGCAGCGAATTCAGCGCCCCCCTCTTCACAAAAGCCTCAAACAACTTCAACGCAATACCAATCAGCGCCGAAGCAATCATATCATTAAGATCCCCGCCAAAAAACACAGAAAACGAACCGGAAATCACCGCATAAATCAAAATCTGCGTCCTGAAAGAATACCCCTGCTTATTCCGTATCACATCCAGCCGCCTCTGAATCTCTTCCGGCTTCGGCCGAAATTCACAAATAAATCTGGAAAGCTGATTCAGATCATCCAACCTCCCCAGATCATTCGCCATCCCCGGCACACGTCGCGTCTGCGTACAAATCCCGAAATCCTCACCATAAATCGTCGTCACAATACTAGACGTAATCGAAAAAACATCCGCCCGGGAAGCACCATAAGCCAGACAAATACGACGGATCGTATCCTCAACACGCCCAACCTCTGCACCACAGCAAAGAAGCTGCTCCCCAATTGTCATCGCATAATACAAATACTGCTCCGCCTCATCCTTCGTCATCCGGCACACCTCCCTGTACAACTATTTCATCCCCATCTATTTTAGGACAGCTAAATATCAAAAGCAACCAAGTTCCCACGTTTAAATATTCATTTCTTCTATATTTCCTCAAAACAACACCCACACAGCAAAACTCCCACTCCTGAATCGCTCTATCCCTACCGCCCTGAAAAGCCAGCACACGCCTCACGGGCGTCCCTTCTCATATCAAAGAAAAAAAGCCGCCCGGACAAACCATCCAGGCAGCTTCCAAAATCCAATGCTCAACTCTGTATTCAATTAATTATATCCGGAATCCAACATCCTTACGCCAACTTACCACCAAGCTCACGGCAAGCAGCCAGTCCCTCATCATCAGGAGTATTATTGCAGATAAGTCCCTCATCCTCAACAAGCTCAGCACCAGCATCTTTAGCTCTGCCGCACCAGGTTCTCATCCACTCACCATCGCCCCAGTCATAGGAACCAAAAAGAGCAACCTTCTTACCAGACAGTTTACCCTCAAGATCAGAGAAGAACGGCTCAAACTCACCATCCTCAAGCTCCTCATCACCCATAGCCGGACAACCAAGAGCCAGAACATCAAAAGAAAGCGCTTTATCTACATCAGCATCAGCCACTTCCATAATCTCAACATCTGCACCAGCAGCCTTAGCACCTTCCTCAACAGCCTGCGCCATAGCCTCTGTGTTACCTGTAGAAGACCAGTAAATAATTCCTACCTTGCTCATCTCAAAAACCTCCTGTTTTTAAACTTTATATTATACGCACATCTGAGATGTACAGAGATGCTTCATACCAACAACCTGCAAAATCGAATACCCCGCACGGATTTGCGCCGCCGTAAACTCCCGGCACTTATCATAACTGTCAAAAACCCTGCGAGCCTGCTCAACATTATCATAAACCTTCCAGTAACCACACATCTTGCAGCCACTGCCCCCGAACTTCCGGAATCCCTTCACATCTTCAATCGGATAGCCCAGGAAAAGACCGATCTCATGAGGAAACTCCGTCTTATGGAAAAACCTTTCCTTCAGACGGGCAATCATCTCATCCAGAGAACCATCTATATTATAGCCATCCTGAAGCAAAAGATTCCTGGCCTCATCCTGCGCCAGATATTCCTGCAGCATATCCGGCCGATACACCAAAAGAAGATAATGCTTCCTGCATCCACAGATGATCTCCATACGGATCCCTTCCCGTTCAAGACCTTCCTTATAATCCGAAATGATCTCCGGCAGCTCCGGCATCTTCTCTTTGGAAAAAGAAACAAGATTCGCCGGTTTCATTCCCATTAATACAGGGGAACAATGATAACCTATGACAGATTCAAATTTTTCACAAGTCATTTGCATTCTCCTTTACGCTTTAGTTAGATTTCTCTAACTGCTGTAAATATACTACTAAAGTTAGTCTCTGTCAACTTATTTTTAAAAAATTTTCAATAAGAATTTTTACTGATAAAATCCTATCATTAAGGGCAAAATATTCTTCCGTAAATATACAAAAAACTATTGACAAAAACATGTCTGTCGGTTATTATAATATCAGTAATAATTACTATTACTGATAGGGGGGAGCATTATGGCAGCACTTAAATACAGCCGTCAGCGAGAATCGATCAAAGAATTCCTGAGATCCAGAACAGATCATCCAACGGCAGATACAGTATATGAGAATCTTCGACAGATCTATCCAAACATCAGTCTCGGAACTGTCTACCGTAATCTTTCTCTTCTCAGTGACATCGGTGAGATCCGCAAGCTGACCAATTTCGGAAGCGCGGACCGCTACGATGGAAGGGTCGCACCACACTCACACTTTATGTGTACGAAGTGCAACTGTGTCATTGACATGCAGTCAGACAACCTCAACGATATCCTGGAACAGGCAGCCGCAGAATTCGTCCACGGCAAGGTCTTCAACGTAGACGCCAGCTTCTATGGAATCTGTAAGGAATGCCTCAAAAAAGAGGAAAAACAGTCTTGACAAAAAAGTATCTACATGATACTATAAAACAGTAATAATTACTATTATCAATTAAGAGAAACAACAAAATTAAAATAATTTTTATAAGAAAAGGAGAATAAAACTATGGCAAAATGGGTATGTAATGTATGTGGATATGTTTACGAAGGCGAGCAGGCACCGGATGTCTGTCCAGTATGTAAAGCACCAGCTTCCAAGTTTTCCAAACAGGAAGGCGAGCTCACATGGGCAGCTGAGCATGTTGTAGGCGTGGCTAAGGGCGTCAGCGAAGACATCCTTGCAGACCTGAGAGCAAACTTCGAGGGCGAGTGCTCTGAGGTTGGTATGTATCTTGCAATGGCAAGAGTTGCTCACAGAGAAGGATATCCGGAAGTAGGTCTCTACTATGAGAAAGCAGCTTACGAGGAAGCAGAGCATGCCGCTAAATTCGCAGAGCTCCTTGGCGAAGTTGTAACAGACAGCACAGAGAAGAACCTTCAGATGCGTGTAGAAGCTGAGAACGGTGCTACAGCAGGTAAATTTGACCTTGCTAAACGTGCGAAAGCAGCTGACCTTGACGCAATCCATGACACAGTACATGAGATGGCTAAAGACGAAGCAAGACACGGCAAAGCATTCGCTGGACTGCTTAAGAGATACTTTGGTAAATAAGAAATCCTCTTAAAATAAGGATTTTTACAAGAGAGAGCCATATAATCTGGCTCTCTCTTTTTCTGTCTTTTCGGATAAAAATTTGCACATCAATGTGCAAATTTTTCAATCTTCCGTACACTATCTGCTCTTACCTGTGCCCGAAGCTCCGTCAGATAATCTGAGAATTTCACCTGCTCATTTCCGTAGGTCATCTGCAGGTCATATTCCAGCGGTATCCAGGTTTTGATGTCAGATTCATTATGCTGGATCAGAGCTTCCAGTTTGTCCAGGGCTTTGTAAATTCTGGATTCCAGAGTCTGCTGTGCTTCCATTTCCTGATACAGTTCTGCCATCTCTTTATCAAATGGTTCCGGCAAAGTTTTTACCCATTCACCCAGCACATCTGCTTCTTTCTCCGAATCTTTCTCTGTTTTTTCAAAAGCTGGGATATCCCCGGTAAAAGCTTCTCCCAGATCATGGATCAGACACATTTTCATAATCTTCAGAAGATCCGCCTCCGGAAACTCATCACTGACAAAATATGCCATCAGAGTAATTCTCCAGGAATGCTCCGCAACACTCTCCCGCCTGCCTCCGGATGTATAACAATGACGCACTGCATCTTTTAATCGTTCCGCAACGGAAAGTACTTCAATCAGTTTTTCTGGTTTCATATCCGTTCTCTCTCCTTTGTCTTTTCATAATATTTTCATCGACACCAATTCTGTTCATTACTATACCATATCTCCAGTCATGGAAAACAGATGAAAAAGCAGAAGATTCCATTCCAAAAAATTAGTCTCAACTAATTTATAAAAAAAATATAAACTTTATTGCATTTTTCGTCATAAGCGTCATAATGAAATTATAAACAGAAGAAAGAAGGTGATTGCCGATGGATATCACAGTGTCGGACGAGGTCTCACAGGAATATCATGAGCTTGTGAAAAACATCCTCTGCAACAGAGAATTCCTGAAGCTGAGCCTGTACACCCACCACCAGTGGACCACTCGGCTCATGCACAGTATCAATGTTTCCTACCTCTCCTGGTTCATTGCCAGGAAGTTGGGATGTGACGAGAAAGCCGCCGCAAGGGCAGGACTTCTCCACGATTTCTGTCCCTACAATTTCAAAGCAGAGACACCGACTGGTGAGCATCAGGCGTTTTATCACCCGAAGGCTGCCGCCGAAAACAGTGCCACTCACTTTGATATGACGGACAGAGAACTGGACGCGATTCTCTCACATATGTTCCCTCTGGGACCTCTTCCACGCAACAAAGAAGCCTGGATCATCAGCTTTGCCGATAAAGCCTGCGCCATTGCGGAAGGCTGCCATATCGCCATTGCACTGGCCAGGCGGAACCGGATCGTCATCAATCCGGCATAATTTCCACACAAAAAACAGGGCCGTCGCCACTTCTGACGCGCCCTGTTTTTGTGTGGAAATTTATTTTATGGTAATACTTTGCAGATTACTTTCTATATCTTAGTTCTCTTTCACAACAACCTTATCCAGATGCCAGATATCATCTACATACTCCTGGATAGTTCTGTCGGATGTGAACTTACCGCTGCATGCTGTATTGAGAAGTGCCATCTTAGCCCAGCGTTTCTCATCTTTGTATGCTTCCTCAACACGTTTCTGTGCTTCTGCATAGGAACGGAAGTCGCCAAGAATAAAGTACTGGTCAGGTCTCGGCATGTTGCGTTTGTCGAGAAGTGAATTGTAGATGTCACGGAACATCTCTGTATCGCTGGAGAAGGTTCCGTTGATCAGCTGCATCAGTACCTGACGGATCTCCGGATCTGTGTTGTAGATGAAGTCCGGATCGTAACCGCCGTTATTCTCATAGTTGATGATCTGGTCGGAGCTCATACCGAAGATAAATGCATTCTCCTCGCCAACCTCCTGTACGATCTCAACGTTAGCACCATCCATGGTTCCAAGTGTCGGAGCACCGTTCAGCATGAACTTCATGTTACCTGTACCGGAAGCCTCTTTACTTGCTGTGGAGATCTGCTCGGAAACATCTGCTGCCGCAAAGATGATCTCAGCGTTGGATACACGGTAGTTCTCGATGAATACAACCTTCAGCTTACCGTTGATGGAAGCATCATTGTTTACAACATCTGCCACACAGTTGATCAGCTTGATGATCTTCTTTGCACGTGCGTAAGCTGCGGAAGCTTTTGCACCAAAGATAAATGTTCTTGGATAGAAATCCATCTCCGGATGTGCCTTGATCTGGTTGTACAGATAGATCACATGCAGGATGTTAAGAAGCTGACGTTTGTACTCATGAAGTCTCTTAACCTGGATATCGAAGATAGAGTGCGGGTCAACCTCAACACCATTGTGCTCCAGGATATATTTTGCAAGACGCTCTTTGTTCTTGAACTTGATGGTCATGAACTCCTGAAGAGCCTTCTCATCGTCTGCGTAAACCTTAAGCTTGGAAAGCTGGGAAAGATCTGTGATCCAGTCCGGTCCGATCTTGTCTGTTACCCAGTCAGCCAGAAGCGGGTTTCCATGAGCAAGGAAACGTCTCTGTGTGATACCGTTTGTTTTGTTGTTGAACTTCTCAGGCATCATCTCATAGAAATCCTTCAGCTCCTGATTCTTGAGGATCTCGGTATGAAGGCGTGCAACACCGTTTACAGAGTAGCCTGCAACGATCGCAAGGTGAGCCATCTTAACCTGTCCGTCATAGATGATCGCCATCTTCTTGATCTTCTCGAAGTTTCCAGGATATTTCTGCTGGATCTCAAGAATGAAACGACGGTTGATCTCCTCGATGATCTGGTATACACGCGGAAGCAGTCTGGAGAACAGCTCGATCGGCCATTTCTCAAGTGCCTCGGACATGATGGTGTGGTTGGTGTAAGCACAGCATTTTGTTGTGATATCCCATGCCTGATCCCAGCCAAGACCTTCCTGATCCATAAGAAGACGCATCAGCTCTGCAACAGCTACAGTCGGATGAGTATCGTTCATCTGGAATACGACCTTCTCATGAAGCTTTGTGATGTCGTCGTGTGTTTTCTTATATTTGGCAATAGCTGCCTGAAGGCTGGCAGATACGAAGAAGTACTGCTGTTTCAGACGAAGCTCTTTACCTGCCATATGGTTATCATTCGGATAAAGCACCTCAACGATAGTACGTGCAAGGTTCTCCTGCTCTACTGCGTTGTGATAATCACCCTTGTCGAAGGAATCCAGGTTGAAGTCTACGATCGGCTCTGCATCCCAGATACGAAGTGTGTTTACAACATCGTTGTTATAACCTGTGATCGGCATATCGTAAGGAACAGCCTTAACTGCCTGATATCCTTCATGGATGAATTTGTTCTCGTTCTTCACCGGATCCCACTCAACACGGACATATCCGCCGAAATGAACCTCTTTTGCATACTCCGGACGACGGAGCTCGAAAGGATAGCCATTCTTCAGCCAGTTATCCGGTGCCTCTACCTGATAACCGTCACGGATCTCCTGCTTAAACATACCATAACGGTAACGGATTCCGCATCCGTATGCACAGTAGTTCAGAGTTGCAAGGGAATCCAGGAAGCATGCTGCCAGTCTTCCAAGTCCACCGTTTCCAAGAGCCGGATCCGGCTCCTGGTCCTCGATGCAGTTAATGTCAAGTCCAAGCTCCTCAAGAGCCTCCTTAACCTCGCCGTATGCGCCAAGGTTGATCAGGTTGTTTCCAAGGGCACGGCCCATAAGGAATTCCATGGACATATAATATACGATCTTCGGGTCCTGTTTTTCATACGCCTTCTGGCTCTTGAGCCAGTTGTCAATGATCACGTCCTTCACAGTGTAGCTTACAGCCTGAAAGATCTGCTCCTGTGTAGCCTCTTCCAGTGTTTTTCGATAAAGGAATTTTACGTTTTCTTTTACACTTTTTTTGAATTCCTCTTTCTCAAACTGCTTGTCAATCATTAGTTTTCCTCCTGTACTTTGGATACTCCCAGTGTTACAGCCTCTTTGTTGATGTTCCACTCCTTGGTGTAACCCTCTGCTTCTCCCAGAATAATGTTTTCTGCCAGTACTTCACGTTTGATCTCATCCTGGTTTGCTTTCATGATATCCATGATCTTATCGTTATCTTTTGCATAGACAATGATCTTGTCCATGACTTCGAAACCAGCCTCTTTACGCATGGTCTGCACCTTACTGATGGTCTCGCGGACAAAGCCCTCCTGGATCAGTTCAGGTGTAAGGTTTGTATCAAGGACAACGGATGTCTCTCCGTCTGTCTCTGTAACATAGCCCTCGGTCTGGGCTGTTTCGATCAATAAGTCTTCCTCTGCAAGCTCGACCTTATTTCCGTCAATGTCAAGAACGAGAACACCATTGTCTCTCAGCTCTTTCATTGCTGCGGTTCCGTCGATCTCAGAGAGTGCGGTACGGATGCCGTTCAGAAGCTTACCGTATTTCGGTCCTACTGTACGGAGCTGCGGCTTGAAGCTATAGGAAATGAAGGACTCTACATCATCTGCGAATTTCACTTCTTTTACATTAAGCTCATCTGCGATGATATCTGTGTAGAATTTATCCATAGCTTTCTCAGCCTTTACATACATGGTTCCGATCGGCTGACGGTTCTTGATGTTTGCGGTATTTCTGCATGCACGTCCGAGAACAACGATCTCAAGAAGTTCTTCCATGTTTGCCTCAAGATCCTTGTCGATCCATGCCTCATTTACCTCCGGGTAATCGCAGAGATGGATACTCTCCGGAGCGTCTGCATCAATGCTTCTTACAAGGTTCTGGTAGATATCCTCAGTCATGAACGGGATCATCGGAGCTGCAGCCTTGGCAACTGTTACCAGTGCTGTGTAAAGTGTCATGTAAGCATTGATCTTATCCTGCTCCATGCCCTTTGCCCAGAAACGCTCACGGCTTCT
>ERZ1034946.585-NODE-585-length-16779-cov-29.770390_pt1 | contig 16779 bp, 11 predicted proteins | sample MGYA00520591_ERZ1034946 | MGnify/ENA primary metagenome ERZ1034946 (study PRJEB33766, sample SAMN09781753) | gut metagenome | biome: gut microbiome | host: Homo sapiens | place: Madagascar | study: EMG produced TPA metagenomics assembly of the PRJNA485056 data...
GGAGACGTTACAGCTGCCAGAAGGCATTCTGTCCGTTCCGGGAGTCCGTCCCTTTTGCTTAATTAACTTGCTATTTACCTCACAGAAAAATGAAAAAGCTGTCCAGTTCTGCGGATTTGTTGTATACTTGCCTTGAATGTATTAAAATAGTGGCACAGCTTATTTTTTTCAGAAGCAAAAAGTTCTCTGGATGGTATGTTCAAAAAATTAGATGGACATAGGGAGCACTACAGGACAGGAAAATGATGTGGGGGAAATGATGAACGCAGTAGCAAGAGATATTTTTCGTGCGATTCATGAGGGAAAATGGTTAAGTATAGAATATCGTAACAAAGAAAATGAGATCACCAGATACTGGATCGGCATCCGGGATCTGGATGCCTGTAAGCGGACATTGAAGGTGGATGGACTGCATCTGGGCCAATATCAACTGAAAACATTCGATTACCCTATTAAAATAGATTCGATTCTTTCCTCAGAAGTCGTAGAGGGCTCGTATTGTGATGTCAATCCATCCCTGATCAGAGACATTTACCTCAATCCACATAAATACAATGACCTGTTTGATAACACTGCGAATCTGAAAATACTGAATTACCTGGAAATGTGCAATCGCATGGATACCACCCCTTATAAAAAAGATTTTGCACTAGTGCGTTATCTGGACCGGGAAAAAATACAGGGAGAAACGTATCCATTATCGCCGGAACAGTTTCAGATGATCGTGAAGAATTTTCAATATCATACAGAACAGAAGGAAACTGCCACGGGGGTATTAAAACTGCAGCAGCTGGCGATGAATGTCCTCAGCGTATATACACCGAAGGGACTTTATGTGCTAGCATACCGTAAGCTGAATCTGGATGTGAAGAGCCGTGTTTTGCGCCCGGAGGATGATATCACGATCTGCACGGAATTTACGCTGGACGGAACCAGGCAGAGCGTGAGACGGTTCCTGGATGCGGACGATTATGAACTCTTGCAGAAGTTCGAACAAAATCAGGAGAAGATCAAAGACTGCATCGGCAGAAAAAAGTATACTGTGGATGACATGCCTTACATCATAGGCCTGGGAATGGATATCGCACTGGATCTGCATTCGGAATATGCTTCCATTATGAAACGGTTCCGCACAGAGGAAAAAGAAGAGATTCCCGTGCCGATCCGGGCTTTTTTCGGGGACCTGCTGGAGCGACCGAAGGGAAAACCGCTGCCGATTGCGTTAATCAATAAAAATATCAACATGGATCAGCTGCTCGCAATCAATAATGCGATGATCTATTCGGTGGCTTATATTCAGGGACCTCCGGGAACGGGCAAGACGAATACGATCATTAACACCATCACAACCGCTTTTTTTAATGAAAAAACGGTCTTGTTTGCGTCTTATAATAATCATCCGATCAACGGCGTATATGAAAAACTGTCACAGATGCGATATCGGGGCAGAACAATTCCCTTTCCTATTTTACGGCTTGGAAATTATGAGAAAGTAAAAGAAGCCGTGCAGACCATCAGAAGACTGTACCGGGAGGTGGAGAAGGTTCAGATATTTGAAGGAACCCTGGAACGCAACAAAGATGACAGAAAGCGGAGAGCGAGAAAACTGTCGGCACTTTTGGAAAGCTATGAGGAGATGCTGGATCTGAAGGAACGCGAAGAAACCATTGACCGCCTGCTTGATTACGAAAAAAAGAATGCCGGATCCATGCAGATGCTGTCTTTCCAGGCAGATCTGAACGGAAGACAACGCAACAAAATCCGAAGCCGCCTGGAACGGAGAAGAGACATCACGGAAGAGGAAGCAATTGCGCTCTTGGATCAGGATACCGAGGAGCTTTTGAAATATTTGTACTATACCTCCGCAAAATATATTCGCAGATTGGGCGACGAAGAACACAAAGATCTGAAAGCCATCGTGGAAACGAAGGATGCGGATATGGCAGCGGAGGCATTCAGCAAGTATTTGGGAGAAAAGAAGAATATTATAAAGCTGCAGAAAATATTTCCGATCATTGCAACAACCTGTATTTCCGCGCATCGTCTGGGAAATCCGGAGCCGATGTTCGACATGACGATCATGGATGAAGCAAGCCAGTGCAACAATGCGGTATCCCTGGTACCCATCCTCCGCGGAAAGAGTCTGATGTTAGTGGGAGATCCCCAACAATTGAATCCTGTGATTCTGCTGGATCCTCTGGTAAATGACAAGCTGAAAAAGAAATATGGGGTGGCAGACGAGTACGACTATTGCAAAAATTCGATCTATAAGACCTTTTTGACCTGCGATGCGGTCAGCGACGAGATTTTGCTGCACAATCATTATCGTTGTAATCCTGCCATCATTGGCTTTAATAATAAAAAGTATTACAATTCCCAACTGCACGTCCTCTCTCAGAGCAAGGAACAGCAACCGTTGCTTTATGCGGATATGCCGGATACCCATACGGATTATAAAAACACGGCGCCGGAGGAAGCACGGGCAATCGCGCAGTATGCGGCGCAGAACAAGGATAAGAGCATTGGCGTGATTACGCCGTTTGTGAATCAGAAAAACCTGATCGAAGAGGAATTGAAAAAAGAAGGAATTGAGAATGTGGTATGTGGTACCGTGCATGCTTTTCAGGGAGATGAGAAGGATGTGGTACTATTTTCCACGGCAATCACGGACCAAACGCAGTCGGGAACCTATGAATGGCTGAAAAATAATAAAGAACTGATCAATGTAGCAACATCCAGAGCCAAGGACAAACTGATTGTTCTGTCCAGCAGGAAAAATCTGGAAAGACTGCATAAAGAAGATGATGAGGATGATCTGTATGAATTGGTGCAGTATGTACAGACAAACGGGCAGAGTGTGGTGACACCCAAACCGGCGATTTCGAGAGCCCTGGGGGTGAAGCCGTTCAGCAGTGCAACGGAGGAAGCTTTTTTACAGAATCTGAATCATGCCCTGGAGAATATCTGGATGACGCAGAGCCGTTACACGATTCACAAGGAAGTGGCGATTTCCCATGTGTTCTGGGAAAATGAGGAGTGGAATGATCTGTTTTACAAAGGCAGATTTGATTTCGTGGTTTATGAAAAACAAGGGCAGGAAGAGATTCCGATGCTTGCCATTGAATTGGACGGAAAAGAACATTTCAGTGATGAGATTGTAAAAGAACGTGACCGTAAGAAAAATGAGATTTGCAGAGCACATAACCTGCAGATCATCCGGGTGGAAAATTCTTATGCCAGAAGATACAATCACATCAAAGAAATCCTGATCAATTATTTCTCGGTAAAACATTAAGCCATCGAGAGAAAAAGCCGGCAGGCATATCGATCAGAAATACAAAGGAAAACGGATTATGGCGAAGGAACGGAATCTGACGATCGGCGGCATCACTGCCGGTATTTGGGCATTTGCCCTGCCCCTGATGCTGGGGAATGTGATGCAGCAATTTTATAATCTGGTGGATACCTGGGTGGTAGGCAGGTATATCGGTGATAATGCCCTGGCGGCGGTGGGGCTTCTTATACGTTGATGACTTTTCTGACTTCCGTGATCATCGGAATGTGTCTGGGAAGCGGTGCCTATTTGTCCATGGCGTATGGCAGACGTGACGATGAGGCTATCCGCGGTGGCCTGTTCCAATCCTTTGCCCTGATTGGGAGCCTGACAGTACTGATTATGGTAATTTTCTATCTGGTGTTGGATCCGGTGATCCGCCTGATGCAGGTGCCGGAAGAATCAAGTTATCTTACAGTGTCCGTGCCCGGCTTCATTTTCCGTTTTGCCTCATACATTTTTTCATCTGCTTCCCTGACGACATCGTCCATAGAATGCATCATGTTATGTGCCAGTACGGAATACCCCATGGCTACAGTGACAGGGTACTCGGTTCCGTCCGGAAGCACCAGACTTCCCAATGCTTTTTCAAACTGCTTCTGCAGTGCAAGGAATTCTTTTTCGGAATCCGAAGCTGTTGACAGAAATACAAATTCATCTCCGCCGATGCGATAACATTTTCCGAGAGGTCCCAGGCATTCCTTCAGAGTATCTGCCACCCGGCAGATCATTTCGTCGCCTTTTTGATGACCGAAGGTGTCGTTCACATATTTCAGACTGTTCACATCGTACAACGCAAGCAATACGTGGAAATTATGGGAAGCGTCCAACTTTTTCAACTCTTCCATATAGGAAGTGCGGTTCAGCAGATCGGTCAGACCGTCATGGTAAGCCAGCCGGCTGAGCAGCTGGGTACGGACGCCTTCCTGATAATTCCGAAGCAAGCGTAAAGTAACCTGAATGGCTTCCATTATCAAAAACATAAGGACGCCAATGCGGGTGAAAAAGCTGGTCTCTGGAGCACTGCCGAACCATAACAGAAGCATATCCAATGCCACGGCAAAGCAGAGACACAAAATGCCGATGTTATGATAAAAATTGTTCTTCAGATACCGGTGGAAATCCCGGCAAAAGCCTTTGATAATAGCGTAAATCGCAACGGCAATGGAAATCCCGTAGGTAATATGTGTCAGCGTCAGGCTCTCGTGATAATCTTTGATTCCCAACAGATTCAGACAAAAGCATAAAGTAAAGTCTATCGCACCCAGCAGACAGGTGCCCTGTACCATGATCGTGGAATATTCCGCATACATCTTCCCAAGATACAGAAACAATGGAATGGTAATCAAAGCCATGGACAGTTCGGCAATCGTATGATAGATATGTCCGTTCCCCAAAACCAGCTGCAGCATACGGTTATCGGTCAGCATGAAGATACCGACCATCAGTGCGAAGAGTCCCAGATACAACATTTCACTGCCGATGATGCGTTTCTTGCGTAACGGCAGATAAAACAGAATGAAAGCAACGCCCAGACTGGCAATCAGAAAGCTGATGGCAAATCCGGGAGCTTTGTCACGGATCCTGCTATCCAGAATATCTGCACTCTGGCCGAGGTACATGTGAGAAATCTTTCCGCTTCCATCCTTGTAAGGATTATTGATCCGCAAAGTGAGCACACTGCCGGAATCTTCCCGAGAGATGGGAACCGAGGCATAGGAGGCACCCGGAGTGGCTCCGAAAAAAGCACCTTCCGGCTGCATAGTCTCATAGACAGTGCACCCGTCGATCAGAACGGAGACATTTGTACTTTTGTAGAAAAAGTAAAGTTTCCTGTCCTGGGAAAGCGTGGGAATCTCTTTGGAAACGATGGTAAGACCGCTGATATGGGAAAAATCGGCAGGCGTACCGTCTTCCGCGACCCATCCTTGTGAAAAGTCGATGTAATCGGAACCGAAAGTCTCTCTGTTCTGCCTGGGAAGACAGTAAAACAGGATGGTAAAAAATGCAACACCAAGCATCAGGTAAAAAAGGATTCTGGTAAAGACGTATGAAATTTTATGTTTCTTTGAAACTGTTGATTTTGTATTCATAGCCCTATTATAGTAAGAGAGTTCTATAAAAGTCAATGTACGCATGAGACAAACAAAAGAATTTATTGGAAAGACAAAAAGTTGTTGCACGACGAAGAAATGTGTGCTATGGTATCAGTGTTGTCGCGTTAATGCGATAAAGATTTACTCTGGAGAGTCCTTCCACGGGAAACGTTTGCTGATTCTCGTATAGAAGGCGCCGAAGGTGTACGGCAGATTACTGCTAATCTCTCAGGCAAAAGGACAGAGCATCTATATGCTTATTCCCATTCTCTTCGGAAGAAATCAATCTACTATAGGAAACGTCACAAAAAGTGACGGGAGAAGAGGGAATATGTTAGACATGATTAGTAACTTTCTGACCACGGTGGATGATTTCGTCTGGGGCTTACCCCTGATCATCCTGATTCTGGCAACCGGTATTTTTCTTACCACCAGACTTCGATTTCTTCAGATCACGAAACTACCCCATGCAATCAAACACTTAATTGCCAATGAGAAGACAGGCGAAGACGGTGAAGTATCCAGCTTTGCGGCACTTTGTACTGCTTTGTCCGCTACGATCGGAACCGGAAATATCGTCGGTGTGGCAACGGCTATCGTGGCAGGTGGCCCCGGAGCCTTGTTCTGGATGTGGATCGCAGCACTGGTAGGTACGGCTACGAAGTATTCCGAGTGTCTGTTGGCGGTTAAGTATCGCGTGGTAGCAAAGGACGGACATATTATCGGCGGACCCTTCTACTATATTGAGAACGGTATGGGTAAGAACTGGAAATGGCTGGCAAAGATTTTCGCATTCTTAGGTGTATGCGTAGGACTGTTCGGTATCGGAACCTTTACCCAGATCAACGGTATCACCAGTGCGGTACATAACTTCTTTGATGCGAACAATGCACATACGGTACATTTGTTCGGTATGGAATATTCCTGGAGCGTTGTAATCTCCGGTATTCTTTTGACCATCTGTGTGGCATTGGTTGTCATCGGCGGTCTAAAGCGTATCTCTACCGTGGCACAGGTTGTGGTTCCTTTTATGGCAGTTACTTATGTGGTATCCTGCCTGCTGGTGCTGATCTTTAACGTAACGGCAATTCCTTCCGCTATCGTGACCATCGTACAGAGTGCGTTCGGTATGCGTGCCGTGGCAGGAGGCGCTTTGGGTGCCGTGATTATGGCAATGCAAAAAGGTATTGCGAGAGGTATCTTCTCGAACGAAGCCGGTATCGGTAGTGCACCGATTGCAGCAGCTGCAGCACAGACCGATTCCCCTGTAAAACAGGGACTGATTTCTATGATGGGTACGATTATTGATACCCTGATCATTTGTACTATGACCGGTCTTACTATCGTTATCACGGACTCCTGGAATGTGGGACTGGATGGTGTCGATGTTACGACCAGAGCGTTCCAGGTAGGTCTTCCTTTTAATAACGCGATTGCGTCCTTCATCCTGATGGTATGTCTGGTATTCTTCGCATTTACGACGATCCTGGGCTGGGACTATTACAGTGAGAGATGTCTGGAGTACCTGATCGGTCAGAAACCGAAGGCAATCAAGGCATATCGCTGGCTGTACATTGCCTGCGTATTTATCGGACCTTACATGACGGTCAAGGCAGTATGGACCATTGCGGACATCTTCAACGGTCTGATGGCGATTCCCAATCTGATAGCCCTGCTGGCACTGAATGGTGTGGTTGTGGCAGAAACCAAGAAATACCTTGACAACGCTAAGAAAAAGTTTTAAAAAAGTTCTGTAGCCCTATTGCGTCCGGGAATATTTTCCGGTCGATATAGAAGTGAGGAACAATATGAAAGATTTGACAAAGGGCAAACCGTCAGTGATGATACTGACGTTTGCCCTTCCTATTTTTTTAGCAAATTTATTGCAACTGACCTACAGCCTGGCGGATACCAGGATCGTAGGTACTTTTTTAGGAGAAGATGCGTTGGCGGCCGTCGGTGCGACCACGACACTGAGCAATCTGATTGTGCAGTTTCTGATGGGAATGTGTAATGGATTTGCCATTATTTCTGCGCAGTATTTCGGGGCAAAGGATATGACAAAGCTGCGGAAGTCTCTGGGAAATGCTCTGGTGCTGGGGATCTTTGTCGCAATTGTCATGACAGTGGCGGGACTGGTATTTCTGCAGCCAATCCTGCGTTTCCTGAATGTTCCGGAAGACTTGTCGGAAACGGCATCCCGGTATGTAACAGTGATCATTGCGGGACTGGTCGTTACTTTATTATATGATGTATTGTCCGCAACACTCCGGGCCATTGGCGATACGGTAACGCCATTGATCGTGCTGGCAGTTTCCGTGGTAATGAATATTGCCGGCGACCTGTTCTTTATCGTTGTGCTGCAGGCAGGCGTGCGCGGTGCGGCAATCGCTACGGTACTGTCCCAGTGTGTGGCAGTAGTGGTATGCGCCGTATATTTATGGAAGAAATACGAGTTTTTGCGGATCGGCAGAGGAGATCTTAAGCTCGAAAGAGACGGGATGCTCCGCAATATGTTAAGCTCCGGCCTTTCCATGGGATTTATGAGTTCTCTGGTGAATATCGGTACCCTGACCTTACAGACATCCATCAACAAGCTCGGACAGGATATCATTATTGCCCATACGGCGGCCCGCAAGATATCGGAGATCTTTATGATCATGTTCAGCGTCTTCGGTCAGACCATGGCCACTTACTGTGGACAGAATCTGGGAGCGGGCAGGATCGACCGGATCCGCAGAGGAATCTTGCTGGCTATCGCATACACCTGTATCTGGTGCACGCTGAATATCGTGACCAGTTATACGATCGGTGACTGGCTGGTATGGCTGGTGACAGGCAGCAGGAAAGAGGAAGTCATTTATAACGCTACCTTATATCTGAAAGTCGATACACTGTTTTATTATGTCACGGCGGTGATCTGTATTGTGAGAAATTCCATGCAGGGATTGGGGGAGCGCATTGTGCCTTTGATCTCCAGCTCGCTGGAAATGATTGGAAAAATTGTGATCGCAGCAACTCTGGTTCCCCGGTTCGGATATCCCGGAGTAATTGCAGCGGAGCCCATCGTGTGGTTCATTATGGTGATCCCTCTTCTGATTAAAATCTTCCGGATGCCATTGTGGAAAACAGAAAATACTTAACATTTTCGTAGATGTAAGTAGTAACATGCTTAACATTAAGTAAAAATAGCCAAAAAACCAATCAGATTACTTGCTATTTTGTCGAATTGTATTACTATATGGAAAATGATACAATGATTTTACCAAGAAAATACTTAAACGTTTTCGAGATGAACCTGTTGTAACAAGTCTTTGCAGAAAGGCAGATGTGGTAAGTATGAAAAAGACAGAAAGCAAGAAAACGAGAGTAAAAGGGAATGCGGTAAAACGGGAAAAGAAGCAGAGCCCTCCTTTTTTCACAATTTCTAAAAAGATTCTGTCGCTGAGTCTGTTGCCTATGATCATTGTATGTGCACTGGTGGCAACGGTGGGCTCCAAAGCATTGGAATCCGGAATTGAAGAACAGATCGAACAGTCTTTGCAGATCGTGGGTGTGAGCGTGGATGAGACATACACCAACCTCTATGAAGGGGATTACAGCAGAGATAAGGGAGGAAAAGTCCGCAAGGGAAGTACTGCGATCTCCGGAGAGACGCAGCTGATCGACGGGCTGCAGGAGAAGACCGGATTTCAGGTGTCATTTTTGTATGGCAATATGCGTCTGATCACGACACTGAAGAAACCGGAAGGCGGACGCATTAACGGAACTACGCTGGAGGACGAGATTTACACACAGATCCAGACGGGAGAGCCGTTGTTTTTGAGGGATTGTACCATTTCCGAAGTGGATTATTATGTATATTATCAGCCGTTAATCAACTCCGACGGTTCTGTGATCGGTGCTATCGAGGTGGCAACACCGGTACAGAATGTAAAGAATACGATTCAGGCACAGGTGAAGGATATTATTCTGATTGCCCTGGTATGCGTGGTAGCGGCGGCAATTCTGGTAAGCGTATTGTCTCGCAGTATGGTCAAGACGATGAAGAAGACAAAGCATTTCCTGGGCAAAATTGTGGCCGGAGAACTGGATGCAGAACCGGACGAGAAACAGTGCCGAAAGAAGGATGAACTGGGAGACGTTTACCGGATTTCTGTAAAATTGCAGAAAACACTGCGTTCCATCGTGACAGATATTAAGGAATCCGCGGACAATCTGACAGGATCTGCCAACAAACTGATCAAGATGGCACAGGATACGCAGGAATCTGTCAATGATGTCTATCAGGCAGTGGGTGAGATCTCCGAAGGTGCCAGAAATCAGGCAAACGAGACTACGGATGCCAATGAAAATGTAGTAAGGATCGGAGAACAGATCGAATATATTTCCGATGAAGTGAATTCGCTGACAGACTATGCCGGACGGATGGCAGAGGCGGAAAAGGCTTCTGAAGAGATTATGAAGGAACTCAACAGCTCCAATGAGAGTACCAAGGAATCTGTACTGCGGGTAGCAGAGCAGATCACCGATATGAACGGTGCGATTCAGAATATTACCAAAGCAGTATCCATGATTCAGGATATTGCGGACGAGACGGATCTGTTGTCACTGAATGCCAGCATTGAGGCTGCCAGGGCCGGAGAAGCCGGCAGGGGATTTGCCGTGGTGGCAGAGCAGATCAGTAAGCTGGCAGATCAGTCCAAACATTCTGCAATGGAAATCGAGAAGATTATCGAAAATATTATGGAATCTTCCGGCAGAATGGTAGAGATCATGGGCGAAGTAGAGACGAACATGAACCATCAGCAGAGTAAACTGGAGGAGACCGGCGTCAAGACAGCCGCTGTGGCGGACGGCGTAGAGAATTCTCTGCAGCATATCGGCGGTATCCGGGAGAAGATGGACGTCCTCGGCAAATCCGGCGGTGCGATCCGGGATGTTGTGGAAGGGTTGTCTGCAATCTCCGAACAGAATGCAGCATCCGCAGACAGTACCATGCAAGCGGCTCATGGAATGAGTGATACCATGACAGAACTGATGACTTCTTCTGAGAATCTGCTGGCATTAGCGGATAAGTTGGAAAAGGTACTGGATGTTTTCAAGGTATAAAGAGGGGGCCGGAAGTTGTCCGGCAGGGAGATAACATATAAATGACAGAAAATGCAGTCCGGTTTTCACAGAAAATCGGACTGCATTTTCGTGTGGTTTATTGACGGAGATACCATCATGAATTACAATGTAAGAGATGTAAGGAATGAATATATCAGACGGGAGAGAAGGAGAATGCAAATGAAAGAGATGGAACGAAATAACCGGGTGGCCATGATAGCACATGGTGTGATCAATGCATGTATGCTTTTCATTAGCGTGATCGGATTCGTTGAGCACATAGTATCGGCTCCGGTATTGGTAGTGCTGATACTTCTTGGAATCATACCGGTTTTGGCAGAATTTATTTGTTGGAAGAGGGATCATGCGACCAAAGCTATAAAACATCTGTCACTGATCGGATTTGCGTTGTTTTATACGGTGCTGCTTTTTACGGCACAGTGCAACATGGTGTATGCATTTGTAATTCCCATGATGTTTGCAGTCATGCCTTATCATGATGTCAAGGCATTTGTACTTATTAATGTGGGGACGGTGGTAGAGAATATCCTGGTGGTGCTCCTGGGAGCCACACAAGGGGGATTTGGCTATCTGGGGCAGGACGCAGGATTTATACAGATTTCGGTAATGATTCTGCTGTGCATTACATCCATCTATGCTACCATATCCAACCAGAAGAACACCGATGAAAATATAGAGAGCATTACAGCTGCGCAGGACCGCACGGAAGCAACCTTACGTGAGGTCATGGAAATGAGCAGCCGGATGGAGACTTCAGTAGCAGATATCACAGCGGAATTGAATAAGCTGGAAACTGCTTTTGACAGTACAAAAACAGCTATGGAGGAGGTATCCGCAGGTTCCGGTGAGTCTGCCGCGGCGATTCAGCAGCAGACGGCCCAGACGGAGGCTATTCAGGAAAAAGTAAATACCGTAGGTGAAGTGGCAGAGACAATCGGAAATAACATGGAACATACGATAGAAATACTGGATGCCGGAAAAGAAGAGATGACAGGTCTGAAGGAGCAGGCAGAGGATTCTGCAAGGAACAGTGAGCTGGCAGCACAGAAGCTGGAAAAGCTGGATCATTATATGCAGGAGATGCATTCTATCGTGGAAATTATCAGCAAAATAGCTAATCAGACCAGTCTTCTGGCGCTGAACGCCAGCATAGAGGCAGCCAGAGCCGGTGAAGCCGGCCGCGGATTCTCCGTAGTAGCTACGGAGATTTCGGGAATGGCCACCCAGACAAAGGATGCTACCGGCAATATCGCAGAGCTGATCCAAAATGTATCCGGAGCAATAGGAGAAGTGGTAACGGTCATTCGCCAGATGATAGACGGTATCGGCAGTCAAAGGGAAGGAACGATGCGTGCGGCGGACAGTTTCACGGCAATTGAAGATAGCAGCTATACGATCGTGGATAATCTGGGAGAGATGCTTCAGACAGTAGAAGCTCTGAAAACAGCCAACCAGGAGATCGTGGATTCCATTCAGACAATCTCAGCGACTACGGAAGAAGTGTCTGCCCATGCCAGTGAGACACTGGAAGCGGAAGAGAGAAACAGAGAGATTCTGCAGAAAATTACTGAAAATATGAATTCTATGGTAAAAAAATAAGTAACGGTTCCTGTGACAGAACGGACAGGATAGAAACAGGAGTGACAGAATATGCATGACAACGGGGTGACTTTACAGAAAAAGGTGTTACAGAATCTGGATATACCGTATTCGTATGAACTGGCAAAAAGAATGGAACAATACCGGTCACATCCGACACTGGGGTATCGCCCGGCAGGTTCTAAGGCAGAATTTGAGACCGGAGAGATGCTGAAGACAGAAATGGAAAAAATCGGACTGTCTGAGGTTACAAAGGATGCTGTGACGGTAGACGGCTGGGAATTTCATAAGGCAGCGTTAAGCTACACGAATGCAGCCGGGGAGACCGTGGCAGCAGAATTGGGAGCCTATCAGACAACCTTTGTCACCGATGGTCCCAAGGAATTTTCCATGATGTATCTGGGAAAAGGAACGGAGACGGACTATCAGGGAAAAGATGTCAGGGATAAGCTGGTATTGGTGGAGATTAACCAGAGAGATGAGTGGTGGATCAATTATCCGGTATACCAGGCACATCTGAAAGGAGCCGCAGCCCTGATCGCAGTGCAGAGCGGCGGCTACGGCGAAATCGACGATGAAGCTCTGAATGCACAGGATATCGCCGGACCGGAGGATGCTCCCGCTTTTTCCATTTCCAGAAAAGATGCGGCAGGCCTGTTGGAGCTGCTGCGTGATCAGGAGGAAATAACGGTCACCTTTGATGCGGAATCCAGGGTGACCAGAAACTGCACGACTTATAATATTGTGGGAAGGATTCCCGGAAAACATCCTGACCGCATGGTGCTTTTGTCTGCGCACTATGATTCCTATTTTGACGGATTTCAGGATGACAATACAGCGGTCGCTCTGATGTTTGGTATTGCAAAGGCGTTGCGGGACAGTGGTTTTCAACCGAACAATACCATTGTGATCTGTGCCATGGCATCCGAAGAATGGGGAGTTGTGGATTCCAATTTCGACTGGTCTACGGGAGCTTATGAGCAGATATTTACCGCACATCCGGAGTGGGTAGGGAAGGTAATTGCAGATCTGAACTTTGAACTTCCTGCACTGGCGCATGGTACCAGAGCGAGGATCCGCAGCTGCTATGAATACGTCAGCTTTCTGGAGGAATATCTGGCGGATCTGCCAAATCTGACGATAGCCTATCCGGAAGAGACAGCAGTGACATCTCCGATCGAGACCTGGTCGGATGATTTTTCCATGGCGATCGCAGGTGTACCGTCCATGGTAAATGATTTCACCGGCGGAAGCTTTATGGAGACCCACTATCATTCTCAGTTTGATAACGATGAGTTTTATGATAAACAGGTATATCGTCTGCATCACGAGCTGTTTGCTCTGTTGATCCTGGCACTCGATGAAACGGCAGTGGTACCGTTGCAGTTTTCACCGGTGGTGCAGCGGATTCGCAAGGGATTGGAACAGTGTCGGGAAATCTGCTACCGTGCCGATGTGGCGGGGCAGCTGGGAGAGAAAAAGCGGGCCTTGCTTGAAAAAATTGAGGAACTGGAGACTTTAAGTGACCAGGCACTCAGAAGATGCCGGGAGCAATACGAAGCGGTAGAGGAATACAACCGTAACTACAAACAGTTGCTTAGAGATGGAAAATACGACGAGGCGGAGGAGCTTTTCCGGCAGACCAGACCGCTGGAACAGAAGCTGCTTGCAAGGTTCAAACAGGAGCAGAATGCTTTTGTGCGGATTGACTGGTACGGAAATGTGCTGTATCCTCATGAAATATGCAGTACGAATTTAAGACTTCTGGGCGGAGCGGTGAGAAATCTAAAGGAACAGAGACTTTCCTCCGCGCTTCGCAAGCTTTATCAGGTAGATAACAATGCCTATGCCTTTAATTTTGATGAAGAGGTATATAGTCATTTTACGGATTATGTATTCCACCAGCCGAAGGATCGCCTGAAATGGGGCTACGGAAGGCTGCCGGAGCATGAGAATCTATATGGAACGGTCAAGCAGCTTCTCCAAAAAGAAAAACAGCTGGAGGCGTTGACGGGATCCGGTATGAAGGAAATGGACTACCGGGAAGAAATTACCAGCCTGGAACATGCATGCAGCAAGCTTGTGGTCAGCCTGATGAATATCATGCAGCAAATGGAGCAATCTGTGACAGAGATATTCGAATTATAAGGATGGAAAGGGCAGAACACGGAACAATCCGCAGACAAAAAAGTCAGGGACTGACATCATCATAATAAGGAGATAACAGTAAATACAATTATGGAAAGTGATAAACTATATCGTGTGCAGAAGGAAGATCTTCCGAAAGTGGAGAAAATGCTGAATCAGTGTTTTGCACACGATCCGTTGTACGAGACGTTGATTCCGGATCCGGAAGTCCGTAAAAATCTGATGCCGGAGCTGTTTAAATGTGATATGGATGAATTTTATGCGACCTGTGAAATCTTCGCAGACAGCGCGGACCTGAACAGTGTATTGGTGGTATCGGATGAAGCAGAGCCTTACAATGTATTTCAGTTCTATTTTACGGAGGCTGTGGCTGCTTTACAGACGGATTCCTATCTGATCAAGGAGGATCCTTCGTTAAAGACTTTTCGGAATTTTATGAAGGGTGAGGATTATCTCAATTCCAGCTGGACGGATCAGCTGCATCAGAACCAACGGCTGCACATCATTTATCTGGCGGTGGATCCCGCCATGCAGCATCACGGAATTGCGGCAGAACTTTTAGAGGAAGCCATTGACTATGCCCAGAAGCACAAACTGATGATCTCCCTCGAAACACATAATCCAAAAAACGTGGAATTCTATGAAAAGTTCGGATTCAAAGTATATGGTGTGATGGAGAAGAATTTCCCGTTAAAGCAATACTGTCTGATCCGTGAAGTACAGTAATATTGCTGAAAATTTCAGAAAAATCCGGAAACGCAACTGCCGGTTGACAAAATTTCAAGGGCACTTGGTAGTTGTCAACCGGCTCTTTTGTTATGATTTTCCTATGTCGACGATCTATGTGTGCACAAGAAAACATTAATAAAAGAAGGAGATATTGAAAATGATCCTGTCAGAGAAAATAATAATGCTGCGTAAGAAATATGGGTGGTCCCAGGAGGAGCTGGCAGAACGCCTGGACATTTCCAGACAGTCCGTATCCAAATGGGAGAGCGGAGCCTCAATCCCGGATCTGGAACGCATTGTCGGTATGAGCCAACTGTTCGGAGTTACTACGGATTACTTATTAAAAGATGAAATGGAAGAGACGGAATTCGCCGATGGAATGACACCGGAGATCACAGAGGGAAAAGTGATCACGGTGGAGGAAGCCAATACGTTTCTGGAAGCTACGAAAAAATATGCTGCCCGGATTGCTCCGGCGGTAGCCCTGTGTGTGGTGTCCCCTACTGTGCTGTTGTGGCTGGCGGGAATGGCGGATACCGGAAGAGGGCCGCTTACGGAAGATGCTGCGGGAGGAATCGGCGCAATCGTTCTGCTGCTGATGGTGGCAGTTGCGGTGGCGGTATTTCTTCTCACCGGAATCCCATACAAGAAATATGAATATCTGGAAAAAGAAAAGCTGACACTGCAATACGGGGTGTCCGGAATCGTGGAGAAAGCAAAAGAAACCTTTGCGGGAACCTACCGGATCTGCATAACCCTGGGTGTTGTGTTGTGTATCCTGGGAGTGGTGCCTTTGCTGATAGTATCCATTTTTTTCGGGAATAATGGTTATGCGGTAATCCTCGCTACGGATGTTTTGCTCATTGTAGTGGCGATCGCTGTATGGCTGTTCGTGTGGTCCGGTATTATCTGGGGCGGTTTTCAGAAATTGCTTCAAGAGGGGGATTATACTGTGGAGAATAAGGCAGTCAACCGGAAGTATGAGCATGTGACAGCAATTTACTGGTGTGTCTGGACAGCGGTTTATCTGGCCATCAGCCTGCCGACGATGCGTTGGGACATTACCTGGGTCGTATGGCCTGTGGCCGGAGTATTGTATGGGGCATTTCTGGCGTTTTTGAAGATAAAGAATCGGAAAGCAGAGCACGAATAAGCGGATTTCAAGGAGAAATGCAGACGGTGTGAAAAGGAGCGGAACATATGACAGTGGTATGCCTTGTAATACTGGCAGAAATTTTCTGGGGAGATTTTTTCCTGAAAAATTATATAGAGTCGCATGTGGACGAGCGGGAAGAACGAGAGCTCTGCCGTGGAAAACTTCTGATCCGTAAGCATCATAACAAAGGCATGATGCTCAATGCCGGACAGAAGAGAAGGCGTCTGGTGGCTGCTGTTTCACTGGCATTTACACTGATATTGACCGTTGTTTTTATTGTGAGTCTTGGGCATCGGGGCAACAATCTGCTGCGACTGGGTCTGGCGCTGTTGCTTGGTGGTGCATTCAGCAATACCTATGACCGCCTCCGCAGAGGTTATGTGGTGGATTATGTAAGCTTCCCGGTGAAATGGCAGGCGTTCCGTAAGATCGTCTTCAACTGCTCGGATTTCTGCATTATCATTGGTGCGTTGCTATCGGCGCTTGGAATGCTGTAAATTGAAAGTTAATTAAAATGAAGCAAAGGGACGAACTCCCGGAACGGACAGAATGCCTTCTGGCAGCTGTAACGTCTCCGAGTGTGA
>ERZ1034946.586-NODE-586-length-16769-cov-6.290475_pt1 | contig 16769 bp, 14 predicted proteins | sample MGYA00520591_ERZ1034946 | MGnify/ENA primary metagenome ERZ1034946 (study PRJEB33766, sample SAMN09781753) | gut metagenome | biome: gut microbiome | host: Homo sapiens | place: Madagascar | study: EMG produced TPA metagenomics assembly of the PRJNA485056 data set...
AACTCTCATTGGCCAGTTCACCAAAATCTCGGCGTAGACAAGTTTATCTACATCAAGCTCAAACCCAATCAGGTAGTCAGTTTCCTCCATATCTTCATCAATAATGCCATCATCTGTAATCGACAAGGTCTTATCAACTCGGAAATGGATTGGTGTAGGAACTTCTTCCAGACACCTGCCACACGGTATACCAAGCTTCACATCAACATCACCCTGGATAAGCAGCCGCTTGTTCTCCTGGTTTGCAATATGAAGAGTAATCGGTGGCTTTTCAAGAATAGGATAATCTCCTAATCGTGACTCAAAGGCAGAAAGCGAAAGCTCTACGACCTCATCTGTCTCCTTATTAATAGATTTTACAATGGTTGAAATATCAATCATCACATCTCTCCTACTCACACCTAAACAATTATACATATGGGTATATTGTTTGTCAACATTTTTTCGACGAATATTCTGTAAAAATTACACTAATCGTACAGTCTCCCTGCAAATAGCTAATTCCTCATTTGTAGGCATAACGATAACCTTCACCTTTGAATCTGCCGTTGAGATAATTCCCTCTTCTCCTCTTGCAGCTTCGTTTGCTTCCTTGTTGATTTCAATTCCAAGGTAGCCAAGGTAAGACATGATGTTCTCTCTTACATGGGTAACATTTTCACCGATTCCTGCTGTAAATGCAATTGCATCCACACCATTCATGGCTGCTGCATAAGAACCTATGTACTTAGCTACTCTGTAGCAGAATACGTCTATTGCGTTTGCAGCCTTCTCATTTCCCTCTGCTCTTGCTGCTGTGAGGTCACGGAAGTCACTTGATACTCCTGACATACCAGCGACACCAGACTTCTTGTTGAGCACGTTCATCACTCCATCAATGTCAAGGTTCTCTTTCTTTGCGATAAACTCCATGATTGAAGGGTCAATATCTCCAGAACGAGTTCCCATTACAAGTCCCTCAAGCGGAGTAAGTCCCATTGAAGTATCTACACATTTTCCATTTAATACTGCACTTACAGAAGCACCATTTCCAAGATGGGCTACTATAATCTTTGAATTATTTAAATCCAGTCCAAGATACTCTGCTGTTGCCTTTGATACGAAATCATGGCTTGTACCATGGAAGCCGTATCTTCTCACTTTATATTTCTCATAATACTCATATGGAAGTCCGTATAAGTAAGCCTTTGCCGGCATTGTCTGATGGAAAGCTGTATCAAATACACCTACCATTGGAACATCTGGCATAAGTGCCTGACATGCGTGGATTCCGATGATATTTGCCGGATTGTGAAGTGGTGCAAGGTCATTGCATTCCTCAACAGCCTTGATAACCTCCTCTGTAATCACAACCGAGCTTGCAAACTTTTCTCCACCATGGACGATACGGTGTCCTACAGCATCGATTTCCGAAAGAGCCTTGATTGCTCCTGTTTTATCATTTACAAGGGCATCAAGAACCATCTGGATTGCTTCCTTATGTGTTGGCATAGCTGCCTCTGTAATCTCTTTATCAAGACCAGCCTTCTGGTAGGTAAGTCTTCCATCAATTCCAATTCTCTCGCAAAGACCCTTTGCAAGGACTTCTTCTGACTCAGAGTTAATCAACTGATATTTCAGTGATGAACTTCCGCAGTTAATCACAAGTACATTCATTTTAAATATCTCCTTCTATAAAAATTTACATACTGTATTGATTATAAACCGATTTTTTCAAGCATACAAGGGTAAAATATGTTATTATGTATAAACAAACCTATGGAGGTGCCTGCAATGAAGGTTTCAGGAGTTATAACCGAATACAATCCTTTTCATAATGGACATAAATATCAACTGGATAAAATCAGGGAAGAAAACCATGCCGACTACATTATCGTGGCTATGAGTGGCAATTTTGTGCAGCGGGGAACTCCTGCCTTTATTGATAAATACACAAGGGCTGAAATGGCGTTAAATTGTGGAGCAGATCTGATTCTTGAAATCCCAGTCCTTGGTGCGACAGCCTCCGCAGAGGGCTTTGCAAGAGCAGGGGTTTTAACTCTTGCTTCAACCGGCATCCTCTCCACACTCTGCTATGGTGTGGAGAAAAAGTCAGGGCTCTTATCTGAGCTTGCCGATTTTCTGGTCTCTCCTTGTGAAGAATTTAACGACGTCTTGACCTCCTGTATAAAATCAGGTGACAGCTTTCCCGCAGCAAGGGCAAAGGCTATGAGCAGATGCTTTCCAGATGCTTCAGGCGAACTGATACAGAATATACTCTCAACTCCAAACAATATACTTGCAATCGAATACGAAAAGGCATTAAAATGCACCGGTATAGCCGGTCATCAGATTGAGCGTGTAGGCGAGGGCTATCACTCTGTCAGCCTGTCCAGTAATTTTGCATCTGCCTCTGCAATCCGTGCAGCTGCAGCAGGGGGCTGTCCAGCCTCTGAAATCAGTAAATATATGCCGGATAAGGCCTATGAGGTACTTCTATCCCGCACAAAGGCATTATCAGGTTCAAATGAAAAAACTGCCTGTGTCCTGCCTGATGACCTATCACAAATCCTGCTGTATAAGCTGCTTTCTTTTTCAGTCTCTGGCAGAAACGACGCTTTCTATGACTTTTCAGACTGCACTGAGGAGCTTTCAGCAAAAATTGCTAACAATATATATAATTACAGAAGCTTCAGCCAGTTCTGCGATTTGCTCAAGAGTAGAAACTACACCCATACCAGAATAAGCCGGGTTTTAACACATATACTCTTAGACATAAAAAAATCCGATGCAGATGCTTTTACCCAGCTCCTTTCTGCTCCCCAGACAGTACCATACTTACGTGTGCTGGGCTTCAAAAAGAGCAGTTCCCAGCTCCTGCACGAGATAAAAGAAAAAGCATCAGCCCCTCTGATTACAAAGGTAGCCGATGCCTCATCGCTCATGACATCATCATATGAAACTTTCAAAAAAGATATATTTGCTTCGGATATATACCGCAGCCTGCTGTACAGCAAGTTATCTGAAACAGAAGGCCGCCAGTTTGGAAGCAGTCCAAACGAATATACCCAGCAGATTGTTATCGTTCCTTAATTTCGTCCCGCGCTTACTGATGATATTTGTGGATTATAACTCCATGATTATCTCGCGGGCGAGTTCTTCCTCGATAGGCTTTGCAAACACGCCCGGTGCAAACTCAACCACATTGCCAATCCCCTTTTGAAGCACAAATCTAAGCTTGCCATCCCTGACTTTTTTGTCAGTATAGAGCTTTTTGACCAATGCTTCCCTGTCTATATAGTCAGGGATTCTGGTTGGAAGTCCTGTTCTGTCGTATAAGCTGATAACTCTCTCAGCCTGTTCCTCAGACATATAACCAAGTCTTGCTGATAAGAGTACCTCTGCTGCCATACCTATTGCAAGAGCCTCTCCGTGCAGCAATTGATAGTCACTCACAGTCTCAATAGCACGTCCTACAGTATGTCCCAGATTAAGTACCTCTCTCAAGCCGCTTTCCCTTTCATCCTTCATGACTATATCGTATTTGATTCTGCAATTATTTTCAGCTATATACTCACAGGCAAACTTGTCAAAGGCCAGGATTGATTCAAGATTTTCCTCGATAAACTCAAACATATCAAAGCTTGCCAGACAGGCATGCTTTATAGTCTCTGCCATGCCGCTTGCCATCTGACGTCTTGGAAGCGTAGTCCAGGCTGCTATATCTATATATACCTTTTTAGGCTGGTTAAACAGCCCAATCAGATTGGTTGCAAGTGGTGTATCAACCGCTGTCTTGCCGCCTACAGATGCATCTGCTGCCGCCAGAAGTGTTGTGGCATAATTGATAAATGGCACTCCTCTGGCAAATGTTCCGGCTATAAAACCAGCCAGATCAGTAACTACTCCGCCTCCGACTGCAATTATACAGCAGTCTCTCCTGTAGCTCTTTTCAAGCATGGCATCCTCAACCTTCGCCTTAGTCTCTCTGGTCTTGCTCTTTTCCCCTGCCGGAATCACAAATAAATCTACAATATAACCCTCATTGAGAAGTTTTTCACAAATAGGTCTTGCGTATAAATCTCTCACATTGGTATCTGTAATAACAGCAAACTTCTTGATTATCCCAACTAATCCTTTACCGATATCGTCTATCAGCTCTTCCTGCAAATCATAACCAATAGAAATCTCGTAGCTGTCGTCAACCACTTTTTTTAACTCAACATTAAAAGTACTCACACCATCCTCCTTTTTAGCTATGCAGTTCATCAATAATAACATCTATATCTTCAAATGTATGGCTTTTTGCATATTTCTCAAATTCCTTAACCGGAAGCGGTCTGGAATAATAAAAGCCCTGTACAATTCTACAGCCAATAGCTTTAAGCAGTTCAAGCTTCTCATCATCCTCAACACCTTCTGCTATAACCAGCATCTTTAGATTGTAAGCTAAATTCACAATACTTTCAACAACCTTTTGTGCTCTCTCAGCATCATCCGTCCTTTCAAAGAACTTCATATCAAGCTTCAGCACATCTGCCGGAATGTCCTTTAGGCTGTTAAGTGATGAATATCCGCTGCCAAAATCATCTATTTCCACGATAAAGCCATAGTCCTGCAGCTGCTTCACCAATGCCACCTGTTCAGTCACATTGAGGGCAAAGGCAGTCTCTGTAATTTCCAGCTTGAGCTTTTTAGGATTAATGCCATACTTTTCAACAAGCCCTGTGATATCAGAATATATATTTGACAGATAAAAATCCTTCGCCGATATATTCACAGATATAGAACATTTCAAGCCGCCTTCCTTTTCCCAGCCGGCAATGAGCTTACACGCTTCCTCCCAGACATAGTAATCCAGTTCATTTATCATGCCTGTCTCTTCAAACATCGGGATAAACTCGTTTGGTGAAACCATTCCCCTCTGCGGATGATTCCATCTGACAAGTGCCTCGGCTCCCACAATTTTATTTTCCATTATATCAGTCTGTGGCTGAAGATATATCTCAAACTGCTTTTCCTTTAAGGCTTTGGCAAGCTCCTCCTCGGACATAGCATCCACTATAAGTCTCTCGTGCAGGCTCTCATCATAATAGGCTATAATACCCATTCTTCTGTTCCTGACATCTTCCAAAACCATTTCCGCGCTGTTTAAAATCTCATCAGCAGTTTTCTTTCTATCCCTTATAATATATGCGCTCAGATAATAGTGGACTGTGAGTCCGTAGCCTCTCGCTGCAATAACTGAATTGCACACATCTATAAATCTCTTCTCATCATAATCCTTATAAGGCATTATAAGTGCAAAGCGGTCAACACCAATTCTTGCAAAAAACCAGCCCGGCATTTTCCTGCTGTAAAAGCCCTCTGTTATGGATAAAATCAAATCGTCGCCCACACTTTTGCCCAGAATATCATTAAATAATTTAAACTGGCATATGTCTGATATTAACAATATATATTCTTCGTCAGGATTGTCCCTCAAGGTGTTCTCCATGATTTCAAGGAAATACTCCCTGTTCCACAGACCTGTAAGCGAATCCCTGGTAGCATGGTAGGTAGCCTCATCCTTTAAGGCTTCCTGCCTTGAAATATCATGATATATGAAAAGCATACCCACATACTGTCCATTCTTTTCCCTGAGCTCCCGACCATCAATCAGATAGGTACTCAGATTAATCTTTGTGGTCATGGTAAACTCCCTGGTTTTTCCGGCGCTCCGCCTCTCCTTTGTCAAGATATACTTGAGGTTGCTCCTCCTGGCAAAATCATCAAGGCTCATACCCTTTTCAACCTTAAGTATCTGTCTAGCCGGTTCATTTACAACCTGCAATTCATCATCACAGTCAAACATCAGAAGTGGAACCGACACATTGCTTATGACAAAGTCTTTCATCACATTCATTCTATCTCTCGGCTGGTAGAGATATGAGTAGAAAATAATCCCCTCACATACAGTCAGCAAAAACACCGCCGGATAATTTAAAAATCCTGTAAAAATCCTTGCTGCAGAGCACAATACAAGTCCTGCCAGAAAAGCAATTCCAAGCTGCATGTACCTTCTCTTGAATACATATTTGCACCTAAAAGCATTTCTGAGCATCATCATCGAAAGCAGGATTTCCATAAATACACAATAAACTATGTGGCTTAAAAATACTGCGTTCACCTCAGGTCTTATCAGCAATCCGTATTGCACACTGTCTGCAGACTCAAAGGAATAAAAATATCCTGTACATATGTTAATAAAGATGATTGCAATGTCCAGTATAGTCAGGCATCTGAATAAATTTTTGAGAAGATTCTCATACTTAAAATTTATCTTGCTGTATCTGTAAGAAAAAATCAGAATCGTCCTTATCACTATCACCTCCAGGATAAGAACAATCCCATAATTAATGGTGTAGATTCTGTAGTTATTCGTGAAAAATGACAAAAGGCAGACCACATCCATAGCAAGTATAAGCTTCAACTGATTTTTCAGACGCACAGCCTTATCACTTTTATTTCTCCCGATAAAAAACATAAGCAATACAGTTATAGTAATAGTTATGATAATCAAATACATTGATGCAAAATATAATTTCATAAACCTCTCCATCTTCTCCAAATGTAATGTGATGTTATAATTATAAATTATAACATTCCTAATAATAAAGTACTAGTCCTTTCCAGCCATTTTTAAACATTATGGTGCCAGACTTGTTACTGTTCAAACGCAAGCTTGACACCAGACTGTCAAGCTATACGCCACTGTGTGAATTATATATATAATCTGCCATCGGCAGCTCCTCCTGATACATGACAAAAGAAAGGCACCTACCGAATCATATGTTCTGCAGGTGCCTTTCACTCTTCAATATCCAATGGATTCTACCTCTCTATTCTTTTGTACTTTGATATTGTCTTCCGATTCTACTTTCTTTCGTTTACCTTAAATGGTTCTTAGGATTGGCTCAGTATATGAAATAATCCTTTCCCAAGCTCTATCCATTTCTCTTTTATGTAATTTACCACTGGTTTCCCGTCTATAGTATCGGTGTGCTAGGGTTGCTCCTTACCAAAACTGCTGTCTCCTTTGGACTGTACCTCCTTTGCTTAGTTTATGCTTTTTTATCTTTTGTTCCTTGCTTTGTTTTTCTTTTGTTGAGTTTAATATAGCACACGATTAACCTAATGTCAAGTTCTTTTTCAAATTATTTTACTATATTTTTACCATTTTCTGTCAATTTTAAATTACATCAACCCTGTCACCAGCAGTTTTCCTGCATACTTTGGTATAAAGAAGGACAGTATAGAAAATCTCTACACTGTCCTTTGATACACTTCTATTTTGCAAAATACTTATCCAGACCATGTGAGTACTCAATCACATTCTGGAGCATTTCCCTTGCATCGTCAGAGCTTGCCTTGTTGCTCTCTGAAATATTTGAAGCCTCCGAGCTGCTGGCGGTAATCTCCTCACTGGTAGCTGACAACTGATTTATGCTGTCAACAATGGCATTATTTGACTCCCTGAGTTCAATTATCATCTTGTCAATTCCATTCATCTCCTCAGTGAGCTCCTGCATGTTCTTATCGATCTGCGTGAAATTGTCAGAAGCAGTTCCAATAAGAATTGTCTGCTGCTCTGTGGCTTCCAGAGATTCCTTGATGGATCCGGATGCCTCATCAGAGTAGGTACTTAACTCCTCAACAATCTCTGTAATGCTCTCAGTTGACTGCTTGGTCTGCTCTGCAAGCTGTCTAATCTGATCAGCAACAACCGCAAAGCCCTTTCCCGCTTCTCCAGCTCTTGCAGCCTCAATTGAAGCATTAAGCGCAAGCAGGTTAGTCTGGCTTGAAATTTCAAGAATCATGTCTGTAATCTTGCGCACATCCTCAGTCTTTTGTCTCAGATTATCCATAGACTGAACAACACGATTATTGGTTTCTGCTATTTTGCCAGAATGCTGGCTCAGCTCATTCATGGTCGCAAGGCTTTCCTCCACAGCATCCATAGACATCTGAGCTTTATCAACCGCACTCTCAGTCCTTTCAACCGCATCATCGATGGCATCCTGTATGCTCTGGGTCATAACTGTCTGCTTCTGGATATTTTCAGCTGTATTGTATGTACCCTGGGTTATACCAGACACCGCCTCGTCAATATCCTGGGCTGAAACAGAAAGCTGTTCAAGCACATTGCTTGCCTCGCCGGTTTTCTCCTGCACGCCCTTGGCTATGTCAAGTACATCCTCCATGATGAGCTTCTGGATTTCCTGTTCATCCTGCATTGAATACATGGCATCATGATTGAATCTCCATGAAATCTTGTTGGCAAATGAAATCACAAGTATTGTAACAACCACAATACTCATGACAACACCCTCATGACTTATGGAATCAGCAGAGCCTACCAGTCCCAGGACAATCAGAATAAATCTAACCACATTGGTTGCGCCAAAGGCAAGGCAGGAACGATTCATCAGTTTTTTATCCATATATGGCATCATGGTAATAAGAATCGGTATGCAGCCTGCATTTATACAGCTATTGCCGTTTACAAGTATTGCCACAAAATATATCACAAGAAACTGTATGATACATATTCTGTTCATTACCGGATTCTTTTTATTTTTAAGATATATAGCCGCACAAACTATCATGCCGCCTACTGCCCACAGGATACCAAAAGCTGCCAGCGGACTGCTGCCATAATTAAAAGTTATAAAAAGCATGTTTATAACAATTCCTATTTCAAGGATTGTGTATATCAAAAACAGAAACCTGTTATTAAGAGCAAGCTTCGGTTCCTTGGTCTTGTAGATTCGTTTGTCAATCTTTTTCCTCAGGTATTCCAGCCTCTCTTCTCTTGACATTTCTTTTTCCATTGTGATTCCCCCCTTAGTGTCTGCACATTATGACTAAGTACTATTTTACTATATTAACGCAGAAAAAACAATATGTTGTCTACACAACTTCCGGCCCCCTATAGCCAGCTTTCTCCATGCGGATGATAAACTCTTCTCGCACCTTATTATCTCTCATAAGTAATGTCATACACTCCATCCTCCATTCCTCATGATTTCTGGTTTTCTGCACTGCCTCATCCAGCCTATTTACAAACTCACTCTTACCTTTTCGTTTGTTCACCATCCAATACATAAAACCTGCCACCGGCAGTTTTTCTTGCATACTTTGGTATACAGAAAAAAAATACCAGTCACTCTGACATTTTCAGAAAATGACTGGTATTAACAATCTCAATTTTTAATTTTACTCTTCATTCACCTTAGCCAATTTAGCTGCCTGGTCCGCAGCTATACAAGCATCAATAATCTCCTGAATATCTCCATTCATAATCTTATCAAGCTTGTAAAGTGTCAGGTTAATTCTATGGTCTGTCACACGCCCCTGTGGGAAGTTGTAGGTACGGATCTTCTCCGCTCTGTCTCCTGTACCAATCTGGCTCCTTCTCTCAGCGGCCTCTGCATCCTGCTTTTTCTGAAGTTCCAAGTCATATAACTTGGCTCTTAAGAGGGCAAATGCCTTTTCCTTATTCTGAAGCTGTGACTTCTCAGTCTGGCTGTAGATAACGATTCCAGTTGGATAGTGAGTAAGACGAACAGCAGAATCGGTTGTATTGACACACTGTCCACCATTTCCAGATGCACGCATAACATCAATTCTGATATCCTTTTCATCAATCTGTACATCTACTTCCTCTGCCTCCGGCATTACTGCAACTGAACAGGTAGATGTCTGGATACGTCCCTGGGACTCTGTCTCAGGCACACGCTGTACACGATGTACACCTGACTCATACTTAAGGATTGAGTAGGCTCCTGTTCCTTTTACCATAAACTCTACAGACTTCATTCCACCAATACCGGTCTCATCTGCTTCAAGTGTCTCGCACTTCCAGCCCCTGCTCTCTGCATAGTGTACATACATTCTGAAAATCTCTGCTGCAAAAAGTGCTGCTTCCTCTCCACCTGCACCTGCACGGATTTCTACTACTACGTTCTTATCATCATTAGGGTCCTTTGGCAGAAGTAAAATCTTAAGCTTCTGCTCAAGCTCCTCTACTTTTGCCTTAGACTCACTGAGTTCTTCCTTAGCAAGCTCTCTCATTTCCTCATCTGACTCTTCCTCCAGCATAGCCAATGAGTCCTCAATATTCTGCTTACCTGCCTTATATTCTTTATATGCCTCAACTATCGGAGCCAGATCATTCTGCTCCTTCATAAGCTTTCTGAATCTGTTGGTATCGTTTGCCACATCCGGCTCACTGAGCAGATTCATAAGCTCCTCATAGTGATGTACTAAATCTTCTAATTTATCAAACATGGTTTCTACCTCTCTTTACAACATTCCAACAACAACACGGTCATTATGTGCCAAATCCTTTATCACACCCACATTTCTAAAACCGGCATAAGTCAGCATATCTGACACAGCCTGTCCCTGATCATTGCCTATCTCAAATAGAATCTTTCCATTCTCCTTCAGGAAGGATTTGCATTCTTTGATTATCTTTCTGTAAAAATATAAGCCATCCTCATGTCCATCCAGTGCGTCCAACGGCTCGAACTCACAGACCTCCGGCATAAGTGTAGGCACTACATCTGACCTGATGTATGGTGGATTTGACACTATCATATCATATTTATCTGAGAGATTCTCAAACATATCACTTCTCTCGAAATCAACTGCCACATTATTGAGCTTGGCATTTTCCTTAGCTACATTCAGGGCCTGTTTTGATATGTCACTGCCTGTTCCCTGTATACCACTGCATTTTTTTAATATACTGATTATGATACAGCCTGAACCTGTGCACATATCAAGTATACTCATGCCCGGCTCCACAAGCTTTATAGCTTCTTCAACCAGAGTCTCTGTGTCCTGACGTGGAATCAGCACATTGCTGTTCACATGAAAAGTAAGCCCCATAAATTCCTGCTCTCCTGTGATATACTGAAGCGGAACTCTCTCGGCTCTTTTCTTGATTAAACCCTTATATTCATTAAGCTGTTCCGGCAGAATCTCATCCTTCATGTGCATGTAGTAAGCCGTTCTGTTCATCTTACATTCCTTTGACAGCAACAGCCATGCATCATTTTCTGCTTCTTCTATCCCAGCCAGCTCCAATATGTGTATCCCCAAATCAATCGTCTCTTTGTACGTCATGAATTATATTCTTCCTTCTGCCACTTTTTCCAGTCAAATACCGCTTCAACAGAGGCTATTCCCACCTCTATCATATCATCATCCGGTTCCTTTGTTGTAAGCCCCTGCATCCATAAGCCCGGCTTGCTTAAGATGTTGACAAACCAGTTGTCATATCTGCCTGCCAGCCTGATGAACTCATAAGACACTCCTGCTATAACCGGAATCAGCAAAAGTCTTATAACCAGCCTTAGTATTTTGGAATCAATCTGTATAAACATGAAAAATACAATGCTTATCAGCATAACTATAAGCAGGAAGCTGGTTCCACACCTCTTATGCAGTCTGGAGCTTTTTCTGACATTCTCAACATTAAGCTCAAGCCCATGCTCAATACAGTTTATACATTTGTGCTCTGCACCATGATACATGAAGGTTCTCTTAATATCAGGCATAAGAGAAATAAGTGCAATATATGCGATAAATATTGCAAGTCTTATGATACCCTCGATTAGTGTAATCACCAGTGTTGACTCAATAAACTTCTGAAAAAATATAGATAAAAAGTATGGAAGAGCAAAGAATATTGCAAGCGCCATGATAACAGAGAATACAACCGTACCTCCCATCATTGCCTTTTCCTGCTTCTTTTCTTTTGCTTCAAGCTCTGCCCTTTCATCCTCTGAAAGACCTTCCTTCTGACTCGGCTTCTCTTCCTCATCTTCAAAAAATGATGAAGAATACATAAGCGTGCTCATACCCAGATACAGCGAGTCAATAAAGTTAAACACACCCCTGAATACCGGCAGCTTTCTTATATGTGCAAAGCTTTTCTCAGCCTTATAATCCCATACATTTGTCTCAATTTCCTTGTTGGGCTTTCTGACTGCCACAGCGTACTTATCCTGATTTTTCATCATTACGCCTTCCATAACAGCCTGTCCGCCAATTCCTGAATACTTCATGTAAGCCCCTCAACAATCAATTCTATAAAAACTTTTCTGTAGAGTAAGAAAGGTTGAGGCATATTGCAACCTCAACCTTTTACGCAACTCTTATTTCTAGTTCATACCATACTTCTTGTTGAACTGCTCAATACGTCCACGAGCCTGGTTAGCTTTCTGCTGTCCAGTATAGAATGGATGGCACTTAGAGCAAATTTCTACGTGGATTTCTGGCTTTGTAGATCCTGTAACAAATGTGTTTCCACAGTTGCATGTAACAGTTGCCTGATAATAATCTGGATGGATTCCTTCTCTCATGATTTTCACCTCTTCTATGTCTTATCGTTTATAATTTACAGCTTCATTCTTTATACCCGTATGCCCGATCCGCATATGATATTTGTATCAAGAATGACACGTTACGTCCGTTTACATCCCGATAAACAGCTTAATTATTGTAGCATATACATATAGCATTTGCAATAACTATTTTATAAAATTCTGTTTTTCTTTACCATGTTTACAAATTCTGCATTTGTCTTGGTATGGGCAAACATATTTAAGATATTCTCAACAGCCTCATCTGAGCGCATTCCATTGAATGCCTTTCTCATATTATCAACCGCAGCCTGCTCATCTGGATTTAGGAGTAAGTCTTCTCTTCTTGTTCCAGATTTTACAATATCAATAGCTGGGAAGATACGCTTTTCAGAGAGCTTTCTGTCAAGTACAAGTTCCATGTTACCTGTTCCCTTGAACTCCTCGAACACTACATCATCCATCTTGCTTCCTGTGTCAACCAGGGCTGTAGCAAGGATTGTAAGGCTTCCGCCATTTCTCATATTTCTGGCTGCACCGAAAAATCTCTTTGGCATATGAAGTGCTGCCGGATCAAGACCACCTGAAAGAGTTCTTCCACTTGGTGCTACTGTGAGGTTGTAAGCTCTAGCAAGTCTTGTGATACTGTCGAGAAGAATCATTACATCCCCTCCATACTCAACAAGTCTCTTTGCTCTCTCGATAACCATCTCAGATACCCTCTTGTGGTGCTCTGGAAGTTCATCAAATGTAGAGTAGATAACCTCAACATTCTCGCCTTCAATAGCTTCCTTGATGTCTGTAACTTCCTCTGGACGCTCATCAATAAGCAGGATGATAAGGTGCATTTCAGGGTTATTCTCTTTAATAGACTTTGCAATTTCCTTGAGTAAGGTTGTCTTTCCAGCCTTAGGCTGTGAAACAATCATACCTCTCTGTCCCTTTCCAATAGGCGAGATAACGTCTACGACTCTCATGGCAACACTTGCCCCTGGTCTCTCAAGACGGAGTCTTTCATCTGGGAAAATAGGTGTGAGATTCTCAAAGCTCACTCTCTTCTGTGCCTCTGAAGGTGGTAATCCGTTCACCTTTGTCACATATAAAAGTGCAGAGAATTTTTCTCTTTCTGTCTTAACCCTCGTGCTTCCCGTCACAATATCTCCTGTTTTCAGATTAAATCTTCTAATCTGTGATGGTGATACATAGACATCATTTTCTCCTGGCAGATAATTGTCACTACGGATAAATCCAAATCCATCCGGCATGACCTCAAGGATGCCCTCTGCGATATTACCGCTGTCAATGCTTGACAAATCCTCTCTAACAGCAGCTACTTCACTCTCGTCTGAGGCGAATTCCCTGTTATGAGTTCTTCGCTCATAAGGTCTCCTTGGCTCTTCATTGTTTTCTTTTGCTGATTCCATGCCTGCGACTCTTTCGTCCTCCTCAAGCATTCTGACAATCAGTTCTTCCTTCTTTAATCCCGATAACCCTTTAAGCCCTCTAGCCTTTGCCAGTTCTTTTAAAGCCACAGCAGAAAGAGTTTCGTATTTTTCTCTCATATTTTTATCCATCTAATATTCTCCTTAAAATAAAAAAATGGGATTACTGTCTGAATCGACATGATGTTTCAATAAGTGTATTATAACTCATTGTTTCAAAAATAGGAACCCCTTTTTTTCTTGATTTGTATATTTATCAATGTTATCATGAATTGGTTGTTAATACTATATAAATAAAGAGGAGAAAGACCATGGATAACAAAGAAAAAGCTTTAAAATGTCATGAGGAGTGGAATGGTAAGCTGGAAACCATCGCAAAATCTAAGGTAAATTCCAGAGAGGACCTTGCAATTGCATACACACCGGGTGTTGCCGAGCCATGTAAAGTAATTGCCAAAGACAAGGAACTCGCTTACAAATACACCTGGAAATCAAACACTGTTGCTGTTGTTTCAGACGGCAGTGCCGTCCTTGGTCTCGGAAATATAGGTCCATATGCAGCAATGCCTGTTATGGAGGGAAAATGTGTACTTTTCAAAGAATTCGGTAATGTAAACGCTGTCCCAATCTGTCTTGACACCCAGGACACAGACGAAATCATTGCGGCTGTCAAGAATATCGCTCCCGGCTTTGGTGGAATCAATCTTGAGGACATCTCAGCTCCACGCTGCTTTGAGATTGAGGAAAGATTAAAGGAGATTCTTGATATTCCTGTATTCCATGACGACCAGCACGGCACAGCCATCGTTGTTCTGGCAGGAATCATAAATGGTCTGCGTGTGACTGGCAAGAAAAAAGAGGACTGCAAGGTTGTAGTAAATGGTGCAGGCTCTGCTGGTGTGGCCATCACAAAATTAATTCTTAAATATGGATTTAAGAATGTGACCATGTGTGACCGTCACGGAATCATAGGAAAGGACTACCCTGACTTAAACTGGATGCAGAAGAAAATGACAGAGGTTACAAACCTTGACAATGCTTCCGGAACTCTCGCAGATGCACTCAAAGGTGCTGACATCTTCGTAGGTGTTTCTGCTCCTAATATTGTTACACCTGAGATGGTCGCTTCTATGAATAAGGACTCTATCCTTTTTGCCATGGCAAACCCTGTACCTGAAATCATGCCTGATGCAGCAAAGGCTGCAGGTGCAAGAATCGTGGGAACTGGAAGAAGTGACTTCCCTAATCAGGTAAACAACGTAATCGCCTTCCCTGGTATCTTCCGTGGTGCTCTTGAAGGACGTGCAAGACAGATTACAGAGGAAATGAAGCTTGCAGCCGCTGAGGCTCTGGCTCATCTCGTATCAGATGAGGAGTTAAATGACGACTTTATCATGCCGGAAGCCTTTGACCCTCGTGTGGCAGATGTGGTAGCCGAGGCAGTTAAGTCCCATATCAAATAATATGTTTTACTCTTTAAATCAATATTGTAAGGACACCTTCGGCGAAAAAGTCTACCGCTTATCCCTTGACGCAGGCATGACCTGCCCAAACAGGGACGGAAGTCTCTCCACCGAAGGCTGCTTTTTCTGCAGTGCCGGCGGCTCAGGAGATTTTGCTTCTGACAGCAGGCTTCCTATAAAGGAACAGATTGCCCAGGCAAAATCACTGCTTAAGGAAAAAACTAATTGCAGCAAATTTATTGCATACTTTCAGGCATACACCAACACCTACGCCCCTGTCAGCTATCTAAGAGAAGTATATACAGCGGCTATAAACGAGCCGGACATTGCCGCACTATCCATCGGCACCAGAAGTGACTGTCTCTCACCTGAAATAATAGACCTGTTAGATGAATTAAACCGCATAAAGCCTGTATGGATTGAGCTTGGTCTCCAGACCATCCATGATGATACACTGAAGGCAATGAACACTCACACCAGTCTTTTACAGTTTGAGTCAGCTTTGCACGAGCTCAATGCCCATGGCATAGATGTGATTGCCCATCTCATACTTGGACTGCCCGGTGAGACCAGGGAAATGATGCTTGAATCGGTAAAGTACCTTTCAAGGCTTCCTATTACAGGAATAAAACTTCATCTACTCCATATATTAAAGGGAACAGCCCTTGCAGCCATGTACGAAAAGGAGCCCTTCCCTCTCTTTGAGCTGGACGAGTACTGCGACTTCATAGTTGACTGCATAGAGCTCTTGCCGCCTAAGCTGGTTATTCACAGAATGACAGGTGATGGACCGAGAGCCCTGCTCATCGCCCCCCTTTGGAGTACTGACAAAAAGAGAGTGCTAAACACTATAAACAGGCGTTTCAGGGAAAGAAATACTTATCAGGGACGGCTCTTTGACAAGAATTAATTAGCAGAATATGAAAGAAGGATTTTTTATTTATGGCAGAACCATTTACCATATACAAGCTTACTATACTATACATGTTGGATAAGGCTGGTTTTCCACTTACCAATACACAGATTTCAAACTTTTTTCTCGAACAGGAATACACAGATTATTTCAGAGTACAGGAGGTAATAGGGGATTTAGTAAATGCTGATTTAATAAATTTCGAATCAACACACTCAAATACCCAGTACACACTCACAGCCGCAGGGCGTGAGACCCTTGGATTTTTTAAGGACAAGATTACAGACGGAATCGAAAATGATGTAAAACGCTTCTTTGAAAAGAACAAGCTGGAATTCAGACAGGAAAACTTCATCCTGGCTGACTATTATAAGACCACTAACCAGAACTATGATGTGCGCTGCCAGGTACGCTCAGACAGTACTACTGTCTTAGACCTGACCCTCGCTGTAACAACAAAGGAACAGGCAGAGGCGATATGTAATAACTGGAAAAACTCAAATGAGGATGTGTATGCATATCTTATGGATATACTCCTGAAATAAGCATGTTACCC
>ERZ1034946.591-NODE-591-length-16730-cov-7.288876_pt1 | contig 16730 bp, 13 predicted proteins | sample MGYA00520591_ERZ1034946 | MGnify/ENA primary metagenome ERZ1034946 (study PRJEB33766, sample SAMN09781753) | gut metagenome | biome: gut microbiome | host: Homo sapiens | place: Madagascar | study: EMG produced TPA metagenomics assembly of the PRJNA485056 data set...
GATAATCGTATGATATACAGTTGTTTTGCAGAATAAAATACACTGTATATATCAAGAGATTAACAAAAACTCCATGTAGGAAATTCTCCCTATTTTATTCTTAATTCCACTACACTGCATTTAGGAAGCTTAACAGTCACTGTGTTTCCGTTTGCTTTGTATGCTGTAAACTCCACTTCTTTCACAGTCTCTGGTGCATCAAAGGTGTTATGAGCGTGCATATCGTCACTTGTGACAACATTTGCTTCTACAATTGTATAATCATTCTTTTCTGTTAGCTGTATATCCAGTTCTTTGTCATCTGTTGCTGACAGATTATTGAGTGTGATGGTAATTATGCCGTCTTTTTTAGATACTGATTCTGTTATTTCCGGTACGCTCCACTCCTCTGTTCCTACTGATTGAACACCGTTCAGAGTGCTGTCTAAGAGCTTACCTCCCTGATGATGGCGATACATATGGAATACATGGTAGGTTGGTGTCTTTATCATCTTCTCGCCCTCTGTGAGGATTACCGACTGGAGCACGTTTACCATCTGGGCAAGACATGCCATCCTTACTCTGTCACAGTGCTTATTGAAGATATTTAAGGTTATTCCTGCTACAAGAGCGTCACGGACTGTGTTCTGCTGATACAAAAATCCCGGATTTGTTCCCGGCTCACAGGTGAACCAGGTTCCCCACTCATCTACTGACAAGCCTATCTTTTTCTCTGGGTCATACTGGTCGATTATTGCGCCGTGTCTCTCTATCAATTCGTCCATCACAAGGGCTTTGCCCAGAGTCTTATACCATACTGCATCATCAAAGTCTGTTGCACTTCCCTTTATCTCCCAGCCTTCCGGATGTACATAATAGTGCAGCGAAATATAGTCCATAAATCCATGGAACTGCTCCGGTACATGATCAAAACAGGTCTTCATCACGCCTTCTGTCCAGTGGTAATCGTCTACGTTTGCACCACAGCATACCTTTGCAATTGCTTTCTCCGGGTCATAATTTCTCACATAGGTCTGATAACGGCGGTACATATTGGCATAAAATTCTGGTGTCATGTTGCCTCCGCAGCCCCAGTTTTCGTTTCCCACTCCGAAATAATCAACTTTCCAAGGCTCCTCATGTCCATTTTCCTTACGCAGGTCTGCCATAGGTGATACTCCCTTAAAGGTCATATACTCAACCCACTCTGACATCTCCTGCACTGTGCCGCTTCCCAGATTGCCATTGATATAGGTCTTACAGCCAAGCTGTCTGCAAAGCTCCATAAACTCATGGGTTCCGAAGCTGTTGTCCTCCACAACTCCGCCCCAGTGGGTGTTTATCATCTTTTTACGCTTTGACTTGTCTCCTATTCCATCCTTCCAGTGATACTCATCTGCGAAGCAGCCCCCCGGCCATCTAAGCATTGGAATGTCAATCTCCTTTAAGGCTTCTACTACATCTGTCCTCATTCCGTTTACATTTGGAATGTCTGAGTTTTCTCCTACATAAAGTCCCTCGTATATACATCTGCCCAGATGCTCTGAGAAATGTCCATATATCTCAGGAGCTATTGTGTCTAATTCTTTTCCATCGTTGATTACTAATTTTGCCATGTTTTCTACCTTCCCCGCTTATGCGTCATATATTATATACTTTTGTCTTTCACTTATTTCAAATCATCCCAGCCTGCCGTCAGTGGCTTTTCCAGATACATGGCAGCGCAGGCCTGACACCATGTTGGTAAGCTATGTGCCAATATATACATTTTTTCCATACTACCAATTGTGATACGGACATCTGCTGGCTGGGCTTAACGCCCTAAGCTCCACATAACATCCGCAGGCTGCACAGGTTCCTGCATTAAGTCTCTCGCACTCCTTGCATACAGACAGTCTGCGCTCGTATTCTTCCTCACACACCCTGTCCTCTGACTTAATCGCAGCCTTATATTTTTCTATCATCAAGGCATCCGCCTCTGCCATCTCACGCATGAGACATTTTTTACAGATCCTATTCATAGTCAAATACCGGTCTGCCATCCTCACTCCACTTAACCTTCATAAGCATTGCGTGACGGTTTGGATTGTAAAGAGGATTGCCCACAATCTCTGCCTCTGTTCTGGCATGATACACAATGATATCATTGCCCTCTTCATCCTTGGTAAAGGAATTGTGCCCTGGTCCATATATACCTTTTTCCTCATTTGTGGCAAGGACTGGATATCTCTCCTTTGTCCATGACCTTGGGTCAAGCAAATCTGCATCCTCATCCGCTGTGAGCATGCCCACGCAGTACTGGATGCCGGTCTCGCTGGCTGAATAGGTCATAAATATTTTACCGTTATGCTTTATGATTCCCGGACCTTCATTTACCCAGAAGCCATGTCTCTCCCAGTCATAATCCGGTGTTGTGAGGAGCACCTGAATAGTCTTTAAGGTGTATCCGTTTTCCATCTCGGCTATATAGAGGTTTGAAATCTGCTTGCCTACTCCTACCTTTTCAGCCCAGATGTAATACCACCTGCCCTTGTTTTCAAAAACTGTGGCATCCAGGGAAAATGCTTCGAAAGAGAACTCATCCCCCTCAGCCCTCACCATTTTGCCTTTTTCAACCCACTCGTCCTGCATAGGGTCATCACCCTGACACTCAAGGACATAGGGTCTGATTTCCCACTCGTCGTCTATCTCGCCGCCTGCGAAATAGATATACCATTTTCCAAAAAGATAATGTATTTCCGGTGCCCAGATGTGTTTACTCATAGGTCCCGACTCATGCTTGCGCCACAATACCTTTTCCTCTGCCTCCGCAAGTCCTGCCAGTGTCTTTGAGCTTCTGAGCACAACTGTGTCATAGGCTGGCACAGAGGCTGTAAAGTAATAGGTTCCGTCTGTGTGCTTGTATACATATGGATCTGCCCGCTGCAAAATCCATGGTTCGTTATATTTCACTGTCTTATCCATTCTTAATCTCCTATGCTTTGATTCTATTTTTTATGTTTACATCACTTTGTTAATCCTGCTTTTAAGTATCATGTAAGCTTAAATATTAACCGCCAAACCTGCCACCGGCAGTTTCTCTGAATGTACGGCAGTTTTTACTGCATACTTTGGTATTGAAAGTCTCTAGTATTTAACACCCCAGATGCTCTCATTGCTGCCAACTGCTGTAAAAGTCATAACATCTGTACCAGCCTCATCCTGCATCTGGCAGAATACACCGCTGTACTCCTTATCATCATATGTTATGTGTACATAGCAGCTATTGTCAGTCACCTTCCAGCTTCCCTCTATATTCTCACCAACAATACTTCCGTCTTCATTTAGGTATAGAATAAATGGCTCAGCCACCTCGCTGTCGATTCCTGTCCCCTGATTTACCACATAGTATCTGCCCACGAGGCTTTCCTCTTCATATCCTGTATCAGATATGGTCTCGCCATTTGTGGCATATGGCAGCATACAAGGCCAGCCCTCTTCATTTATAAAGTATTGCTTGACTCTAGGCGTATGGGTCTCCGACTGCATATCAAATCTGGTGTGATAGCAGATGTATCTCTTGCCATCATCATCAATCATGGCAGAACAGTGACCGGTTGCCTTATAGCCCATCTCAAGGCTTGGCAGATAATAGTTGCCAGACAGCTTTAATCCGTAAAAGGCATTGACATCCCCAATATCAGGGCGGGCACCATTCATGTCCACGTAATCGCCATCTACAGTCTCAGACCTGAATACTCTTATCTGGTAGCCTCCATCTCTGGTAAGCTCGCCATAAGCCACATATAGGTAATAATATCCGGCATCCTCGTCATACAGGATGTAAGGAGCCTCGATAGATGTGTGCCCTCCACCTAACAGCCTCTTACCAAAGTATGAATCCACGTTATTATCCGGGTCAGCCTCCGGATGAATGACTTCACCTGTGCTCTCGTCAATCTCTAAGAGGAAAATACCACCAGACCAGGAACCATACACCATCCACATTTTTCCATCTGCATCATAAAATACAGTTGGGTCAATGGCATTTGGATATTCCTTGTAGTTATACTCATATCCAGCCTTTTGTGTGTACTCGTCAATAGCAGTCTCCTCATCCACATAGTCCAGCACATTCGTAGCTTCTATTGTGTCAACCGTAAAGCCAGAATAAATCAGTGTGCCCTTCCATTCATATGGTCCATCCACATTCTCTGAAGTGGCATATACAATATCAGAAGTATTCCAATTTGAAGAAGTGCAGTAGTACATGTAATAAAGTCCCTGCGCCTCATTGTAAATCACATCCGGAGCCCACACATGAGGCTCACCATCATCTGTAGGATTAAGGCTCGCCTTATTACCAGCGTAATCAAACTCACCGGAATCATAATTTTTCAAATCCGTAAAAACCTTGTTTTTACCAGAATAACCATTACCAATTAAAGTCCAGTTGGTTAAGTCCGTGCTGCTTGCCGCCGCCATGTGGGAACCGAAAATATAATATGTACCATCCTCCTTGATAATGGATGGATCATGGACAGCCACATCCTTAATCGTCTCCGCAGTGGCTATGCCATCATAGTCAACTGTAAAATCATATTCTGGAGCCTTCTCAAAGACTCCGCTTGCAACAGCACCAAAAGTGCCCCCGGCCACAGCAAGAGCTGCGACACCAACTGCAATACCTATTTTTGCTCCTTTTTTCATATTAACCCCATTCCTGTTTACTTATATCTATCTTTGTTGTGTGCCAAATATGAGCATTAATTGCAGCTCTTACTTGATACAAATATGTAGATATCCTTGCATATTATTGTTTAGATATTTCTATATTATTTTACTAAAACATAAACAATTAGTCAATACAGAAAACCTGCCATTGGCAGCTTTTCTTGCATACTTTGGTATGTAAAAACTCATATATTTAATTATTTATGTACCTAAAATCTTTATAATTAACATTCTCATAATCACCAACTAACAAATTAGTTCCACCCGACAATCTCATAAAACTTTTATTCTCATTTTCCGTTCGGCTATGTGAAGCATTTCGGGTGTCATGCCGCACAATATATATGCTCATATTTGTGACTGTGTAGGGTATTAGATTTTCTTAATGCCCTGTTCCATCCCAGCAGCTCGGCAACAGGACGTTGCCGAGAGTGAGACCTGAGCCATGGATGGCGAATGTCGAGCGGTTGCGTCCCTAAGCCACACATTCATCAGGGCATTTAGAAAATCTTATGCCCGAAACCCGGAACAAATATGAGCATATATATTGTGCGGCATGACATTTAAAACCTCCACATCCCCTAACAGCAAAATGAGCATAAAAAATGAGACCACAAACAAGCCTTGTGGTCTCCAAAATATTTAACATTTTACATCGGACTATAAGTAATATGCACCTTAATATCCTGATTATAGTTACCATACCCGCTTCCAAACAAAGTCATTCCGCCAATATTTCTGGCATCATCCATTATCTGAAACTTAAATCTGATAACGCTCTTATAGGTCAGCTTAAACTGGTCAATATTGACATCCGATATTTTAAGTCCATCTATAAAACATCCCTTTTTGTCAATGGTCAGCACCTTCAGAAGTCCGTACTGGTTCCAGTTCACTGGCCACCAGTCAGGAGTGAATATACCTCTCACATCTCCAAAGTCACCTGCACTGGTCCATGTTCCCAGATATACATCATTTAATACAAAGGATATATCCGATGGCCAGTCATTATTTACTCCCGGTGCCTCAGAGCTGATTTCAAAGGAGATTGTAATCTTATCAATCTTTGTAGCATCCGGCAGGAGGTTTGGAATAATATACTCCACATATCCTCGTCCAAACCACAATATTCCCGCATCTATTCTGTCCTGATGTGCAAAATACCTAGGGTCGTCAACCTCCCCTATCAGATTGTTGGAAGTAGCTATACCGCAGGTCGGAAAAATCTCATAATCAGCATAATGTCCTATTCTCACATCAGTATCATAAATCAGCTCATTTCCGCTGTTCTCATCACCACTGATATCGAACATAATCTGTGTCTCTTTCAGCCGGCACATCTTTTTGTTGCCATGGACATTTCTCTCTGATAGGACAACAATGATTCCTGTCTCCTCAAGCATTCTGACATGACTGGTCAAGGCTCCATTGGTAACACCCAAAGCCTTTGCAATCTCATTCATGCTCATCTCCTTGTTCTCGAGAAGAAGCTTGATTATATTTATTCGTATTTCAGAACCCAGTGCCTTGAATACCGGCACTCCATCATCAAGTTTTTTAATATGAATCATCGTATTTCATCCTACTTCCAATTATTTCTTTTTCATCCAATAGCAGACCTTATCATCTGTATAGCCTGTGACAGCAAGTGTCTCACCGCCGTTTTCATAATCACTGCACCTATATATTTTATACTTTCCTGGCAAATCTTGAAAGTCTTTTATGACAACTATTTTAGATTTTTTTAAACAATTATCATTATCATCCAGTAAAATATATTCCCAAGTGCCTGAAATATCCGCAGAATCTACATTTCCGAACTCTTCCCCCGAATAATTCTCCGGTCCAAGCACCGGCCAGCCATCTATAAAAAACATAGGTCTGACCATCATATAATGTCTGCTATAGCTTATTCTACCCTCCATATCCTCAACATACTCATTGCACTTTGCCCCATCCCTGATATGATGCACGAAAAAATAATTTGTGCTCACAGGGTCATAAAAAGGCACACCATGTCCCGGTCCTCTGAATCCATCAAATTCCCAGCCGGCATCTGCATTTCCATGTCCTGGATTTACACCATCAAATCTATAACTGTTTGCTATTTTCTGACCTAAAGCCTTCTCCCTTAAATCAAATCCATCCATATCCACATATGGACCTGTCACACATCTGCTTCTGCCCACTCTTATATCATAATCATTGCCAAGCCATCCGTAGGACTGAAACAAATAGTAATATCCTGTCTCCTTTACGTATATGACAGAAGCCCCTTCCGGTCCGTCAATGACAGGCGGATTGCTCTTCTTTGATATACACTTTCCTAAAGAATGTGGATTGCCATCAAGAGAAAGTCCGGTATCAGGATTAAGCTCCTTGATATAAATGCCTCCAAAGAATGAGCCATATACAAGATATGCTTTTTCATCCTCCCATATGATGTGAGGGTCTATGCCGTTTGGATAGCTGTCATCCGTGCCCCAGGTATCCACCACCACACCTCTGTTTTCAAAGGGTCCCAGGGGATTTTCGGCACAGGCAAGCCAGATTCTTGACTCCGAGCTGCCAAAGGCTTTTGTGGCCGAATAATACATCCTGTATTCGCCCTTTACATACTCTGTAAAGGGTGCCCAGAAATTCGCCGTCTCCGGGAAATCCCCATTGTCTCTCGCCTCCGCTATTGCAGAATCAGAAAGTACAGTACCCTCATACTTGAAATGCACCAGGTCCTCGGAGCTTCTGACAGGAATACCGATTTTATCCTCGAGACCAAGAGGAGAACCATATACATCTGTACAATATGAGTAATACTTTCCTGTAACCGGATCCCACATCATTGAAGGGTCGTGGGAGCCGGCATTTCCATATTCTTTTACCTTATATTCGTTAAGCCTGAAATAATTTTCCATCTTAGCCCTTTACACCAGAGATAGCCATTGACTCAATGATGTATCTCTGGAAGAAGAAGAACAGCAGTAATGTAGGGATTAATGCCATTACAGACGCTGTCATAATAAGTGGATAGTTACTGTTTACAGCATACTGTGAGTTAAACTGTCTGATTACAACCTGTAAGGTCTGCCACTCATCATTTGCCACAAAAATGGTTGGTGCAAGGTAATCATTCCAGATTCCCATGAACCAGAGGATAATCTGTGTCATCAGTGCTCCCTTCATAAGTGGAAGGAAGATTGAATAATACATCTTGAAATATCCACAGCCGTCAATCTTTGCAGCCTCCACGAACTCGTACGGAATGCTTGAAAGATTCTGTCTCAGGAAGAAAATCATTCCTACATTACCAAAAAGTCCCGGTAAAATAAGTGGTAAAAGGCTGTCTGTAAGTCCCCATCTTGTAAACATTACATACTGAGGGATCATGATAACCGCAAAGGGAATCATCATTGTTGCAAGAAGCCCCAGGAAAATTCCATCCTTGCCTTTGAATTTTAATTTACTAAAAGAAAATGCAGCAAGGGATGAAGTAAATCCACCGACAATAAGCACTGGAATCTCAACCAGCATTGTATTTCTGACACCCTTTAAAAAGTTAGAGTCAAATAAAACCTCTGCATAGGTACCTGTCTTTAATGGATTTGGTATCAGGCTGAAATGTCCTGATAAAATCTGTCCTTTTGTCATGAATGATGCACACACCATGTATACAAGTGGGAACACCATTGCAACTGCTCCAATTGCAAGAACGATAAAGATAACTATATCGAGTCTTTTTTCTTTTTTAGATTTCACGCCATAATCTATGTAATCTTTATTCTTAGCCATCTCAACCGCCCCCTTAATCTATAGTCTTCACCCATTTATCCTGTCCCTTGAAATTAATCGCGGTAATGATAAAGATGATTATTGCCAATAAGAATGCCATCGCTGAAGCATATCCATACTTGTTTGCTGCGAACTTGTCGTATAAGTAGAATACAACTGTTGCTGCTGAGTAGTTCTTACCTCCTGTAGGAAGCATAACGAGTACTTCAACAAATACCTGGAAACCACCAATCATGCCGGTGATTAACAAGTAGAAAGTAACCGGTGAAACAAGCGGCCAGGTAATGTTTTTAAACAGCTTCCATCCACTTGCACCATCAATTCTGGCTGCCTCATAGTAATCTCTTGGAATACTCTGAAGTCCAGAAAGATATAAAATAATAGATGTTCCAAGCCCCTTCCATGTCATGAAGATAATCATTGAAACCTTGACCCAGACCTCGTTACCTAACCAGTTTGGTCCCTGCCTGCCTGTAATCGCCTTGATGATTACATTGATAAGTCCGTTGTCATAGTTAAATACAAATGCCCAGAGTATTGCAACCGCTACCAGAGATGAGATAACAGGCACATAGTACATGGTTCTCAAAACCTTGATTCCTCTTATCTTGCGGTTCATTCCCATAGCTATAAAAATACCAAGGAACATACCGATTGGAATACCAATCATGTATATAATGGTGTGTCCCAGAACCTTCCAGAATTTTTCATCCGAAAAAAGCTTTATGTAGTTTTCAAATCCACAAAAGTGATCCATCATGTTGTTCATGCCGTTCCATGTTGTAAGACTTGCTATGAATGCAAATATAATTGGAAATGCCATAAACACTAAAAAGCCAATGAATGGAGGCGCCACGAACGCCAAGCCATAACAATGCTCACGAAATGCTGCTTTGCTCATTTTTTTCTTTGGGGGATTGCAGCCCTTTTTACTCATAAGTCCTTCCTCCATAACTGCCTTAAATCATAACCTATTATATAGATGGGAATGGACTTTCTGCCCATTCCCATTCTCCTTTAATTAGCTTAATTACTGATCCTCATATGCCTCGTCAAGTAATTCCTGCATTTCACCTGCAACTTCATTACAGTACTCTTCTGTTGTCTTTGAACCATCTCTTACAGTATCAATTCCCTCGAAGAATTTGTTTAACCACTCTGCATTTGGAGTATATGTCTCATCATTGAATCTTGAATGATATCCATTCTGGTTGTTTAAGTAGTCAAATAATACTTCATAGTTGTCTGGATAGTTGAGTGTTCCATCAGCGATTGCCTGGGCAAACTCATTCTCTGACATTGATACAAGGTTAGGAATAAGTACTGAGTTTCCTCCCTCAATACCAGACTCAAGCTTCATAGCCTCGTCAGATGCTGACATATAGTAAGCAAGCTTTGTAGCAAGAACATCGTTCTTTGTGTTAGCACTTACACAGTATCCAACAGTTCCACACCATGCATATGTCTCACCTGTTGAGAGTGTTGGGTATGCACATAAATCCCAGTTGAAGTTTACAACCTCTGGATCCATAAATGCTGCGATATCCCATGTACCACATGCATAGAAACCAATTGTTCCATCAATCCATCTCTGGTATACACCAGTTCCTGCTTCCTGCTCTACTGTAGGTGTTACTCCGTACTCTGTTGTAAGAGCTACCATCTTATCCATTGCCTCGATGAAGGCTGGGTCTGTAACATTTACTGTCTTGTAATCATCTGTTAAGAAGCTTGTTCCGTTAGAATATAACCATGGCTGAATCATCAGGTTTGGCCAGAATGCACATCCCCACTGGTCAACCTCTCCGTCACCATCTGTATCCTTTGTAAGAGCCTTACATACTTCTACGAACTCATCATATGTATATGGGTGGTCTGGGTCTGGATAATCAAGACCAGCCTCATCGAACAAGTCCTTATTGTATGCATAAGCAAATACTGAAGAGTCATGTGGAAGACCATACTGTCCATCCTCGTACTCATATGCTCCAAGTGTACTTGCTAAGATATCTGATGTATCCAAGCCTTCACTTTCAAGAATTGGCTTCATGTCAAGTACATATCCGTTCTCTACATAAGATTTCACATTCTCAGGTCCCATGTAGAATACATCCGGAAGATTCTTTGCTGTCATCATTCCTGTTATTGTTGTACCGTAATCATCCTTAATACTGAACTGGGCATCTACTGTACAGTTGTTCTCCTCCTCGAACTTGTCGAAAAGCTCCTGATACATAGCCTGCTCCTGGTCGTTACCATAAACATAAATGCTTACTGTATCCTTTCCTGAGCCTGATTTCGAACCAGCCTCTGTTCCGTTAGATGAACCCCCACATGCTGTAAGTGATGTTGCGAGCATTGCTGCAACTATTGCAGCTGATACAAATCTCTTTTTCATTAATTTCTCCTCCTTAATGAGTAAACAATGTTATTTGTTTTGGTAAATCTATAGTAGCAGATTATTTTAGCTTTTTCAATACTGCTTTACCCTTTTCTAAAAATCTGTCAGTTGCATTACCGATTGTTCCATGTTTTTCTAAATATTTTTAGTTATTATACACAAAACTTTTGCATTTTTACTCCATTAGTTTAGATTTATCTAAAATTAATAGTAATAAAATCTGGACGTTTTTAGAAAAACGTAATATAATATTTAAAAAGATAAAAGGGAGGGTTACAATGAATTTTCTTACTTCAGACTCCTGGCTGGGCCGCTTTTTCAATCTGGTCTTTGATTTGGTTATCATGCATCTGCTTTGGATAATATGCAGCCTGCCAATATTTACAATAGGAGCATCCACAACTGCTCTCTACTATGCCTTTATGAAGAGAACAAGGCGTGACGAGGGCTACATATGGAAGAACTTCTTTCATTCCTTTAGGGCAGACTTTAAGCAGGCTACTATCATATGGCTGATTCTTCTGGGTGTAGGAGCAATACTCTATACAGATATCAGGATAGGCTTAGCGGCAACCACAGGTCTTGGACCGGTCATGGTCTTTGCATCATCCCTGCTGCTGGTGCCATATGCTTTGATTCTCCTGTACATATTTCCTGTACAGGCTAAGTTTGAGAACAGGATAGCTGCTAATATAAAAAATGCTCTTCTGATGTCCATCGCAAATTTTGGATATACCCTGCTCATGCTTGTAATACTTGTTACATTTGTTTTTTGTTTAGAAAAATCTAAAACATTCATGGGGCTTTTTATTGTCTGTGGTTTTAGTCTTACAGCATGGATACTTTCCAATTTCTTTGTGATTATTTTCAGGAAATATCTGCCAGATGAATATGAAGAAGACATGGAAGCAACCGGTCAGGACGTGAATAAGCAGAGGCTATAGCCTCTGCTTATTTGAATATATACAGTATCCATTTTTGTCATTTTTCTTAACAGAATATAATGCCTGGTCTGCAAGCTTAAGCACAGTATAGACAGATTCTGCACCGCTTACGCCCTGCATCAGCACATACCCCTGCGATACAGTCAGATACCGGCTTGCAGTTGTCACAGCATTTGGAATCTGCAGTGCCCTCACATTATCCTTTACTCTTTTTCCTACAGCATCCATTGTCTCATATGGCTTGTCCTTAAACATAATTACGAACTCATCACCGCCATATCTGTATACCAGCGCATCATCTCCTGCTGCATCCAGAAATGCCCCTGCCACCTTCTTCAGACACTCATCACCCTTGATATGTCCAAAGGTGTCATTCTGCTCCTTAAAGAAATCTATGTCAATTATTCCAAGGCCTATACTGCCGTCAGGCTTCCGGCTCATGTATTCCTCAAAGTCCTTTTCCAGCTTCTGCCGGTTATAGATTCCGGTAAGGTTATCCTTATTGCTGGCGCTCTCTGCTGCGCTTCTCTCTTTTTCCTTCTCATAGAGTTCAATCAGCATATCCAGCTTTTCAGACTGTTCTTCCTTCTCATCCATCTGCTTCCGCATGTAAAACTCAGTGTGTCTCACACACATGTCCGTATACTTATCCTTCTGCCCTGTGGTCTTGTAATAGTCCATCCACATTTCCACGCAGTTCATGACATAATAATAACCGGTCTGTCCCTTGCTGTTTTCCTCAAACTTCTTGAGGATTTCTCTCCATCTGTCGTATTCACCCATACGTTTTAGCAAATCACATATGTCCTTGGTCTCAGGTATGTAATCTGTTACAGAAGTCTTTTCCATTACCTCTTCACACAACTGGTCCAAATTGTCGTATACAAACGCCTTATCACCTATAGCCCATCTGTATCTGCATTCAGTTATCAGAATATCAAAGGCACTTTCCTCCTTCCTGTTCAACTCCAGATACCATTTAGCTGCATCTATATAGAGCTTGGCACTGTCATACTTTCCAGTTTCTGTATATGATATTCCCAGATTGAGGCAGGTACACAGCATCCATGCGTTATACCTGTCATACCGGTCTGCATTAATGTGCTTAAAAGCATCTATCGCTCTCAGAAAATAATCTATCGCATTCTCATGTCTGCCCTGATTCTGGTACTCGTTTCCCAGATTATTGTACACTCGTCCTAACACATGGAAAAGCCCCTGCTCCTCAGCAACTTCAAGTCCCCTGAGGTAATGCTTGACAGCTCTCACATTATCGCCCTGAGCACCGCAGATAACACCAATCATGTTATAAACCTCGGCAATCTCATCCCTGTTTTCACATTCACGATAGAGCCTGAGGGATTCATGCAATAAAGCAACTGCCTTGTCAAAATGATTCTCATCAAATGCCAGCTTTCCCTTTTGTTTATACTCTGCCGCAGCCTCCAGACTGCAATGTATTGTTGTAGACATAATAATCCCACCATTCACATTTTTATCGTCTCCATAATACATTGATATTTCACATTTGTCTAGAATACAATATAAAACTTTTGTACTATTTTTTAATGCAGACAGCCCGGCCTTCCACTTGCAGCTTCTCCGAATGCATGACTGCAAAAAACAGGGCACGTTTCTTAATAGAAAAATGCCCCGTTTATCCTTTATAAAATATATCTATCTAACACCATTTTTATGCTTTGACAGAAAGTACCTCCGAAAGCTTACCCTCTGCCTCAATAGCAGCCTTGTAGGTCTCAATATAAGCATCAAAGCCTGCCACATCCTCTGGATCTGGCTCAAGTGTTGTGCCCTCTGCGCCCTTAAATACTTTATTCTTGAGGAAGTCGTCAAAGGCTTCATTGTCGTCCTTATTTACCATATATGAAGCAAGTATAGCCATTCCCCAAGGTCCGCCCTCGCCGGCAGTCTCCATAACTGCAACCGGTGCGTTCATAGCTGCCGCAAGCACACTCTGACCAACACCCTTGGTCTTAAACAAGCCACCATGACCATAGAGAGTATCAACCTTTACATGCTCCTCCTTAAAGAGAATATCACATCCAATCTTCAAGGTCGCAAGGCTTGCATACAGATGGGTGCGCATGAAGTTTGCCAGATTCATCTTTGCATCTGCTTTTCTTGCAAACATCGGTGCTCCATCATCAAGTCCTATAACAGGCTCTCCTGAGAAAAGGTTAAAAGCTACAAGTCCGCCGCAGTCCTTCTCGCCAGTCATGGCATTGTTGTAGAGTCTGCCATAAATATCATTGATATCTATATCCATTCCAAACATGTCTGAGAACTCCTTGAAGAGTCCAATCCAGGCATTGAGGTCTGATGTACAGTTGTTACAGTGCACCATGGCAACTGCGTCTCCTACAGGGGTTGTCACAAGGTCAAGCTCCTTGTATACCTTGCTTAACTCTTTTTCAAGCACAACCATTGCAAATACAGATGTACCGGCAGATACATTTCCTGTTCTCAAAGAGACAGAATTGGTAGCTGTCATACCTGTTCCTGCGTCGCCCTCTGGAGGTGCAAGCGGAATGCCTGCTTCCAGATTTCCGCTTACATCAAGCTTTTTAGCACCTTCCTCTGTGAGGTTTCCTGCCTTTTCTCCAGCCATGAGGACTTTAGGGAGAATCTCCTCAAGCTTCCATGAGTACCTGGCTGCCTCAGGAAGTGCATCAAACTTTGCAATCATTTCTGCATCATAATCACGCTTTGCAGAATCAATTGGGAACATACCAGATGCCTCACCGATTCCAAGCACCTTCTCACCTGTCAGTGTCCAGTGGATATAGCCTGCAAGTGTTGTGAAATAGTCAATATCCTTTACATGGGCTTCATCATTTAAGATTGCCTGATAGAGGTGGGCAATGCTCCACCTCTGTGGAATATTAAAATTAAACACCTCAGTGAGCTTATCTGCCGCCTGGCCTGTTATTGTGTTTCTCCAGGTTCTGAATGGAACCAGGAGATTTTTATCCTTATCAAATGCCAGATAGCCATGCATCATGCCCGAAAAACCTATGGCAGCAAGCTTTTTAATCACAACTCCATACTTAGCCTCCACATCCGAAAGAAGCTGGGCATAACAGTCCTGTAAGCCACCCCAGATGGCATCCTCGCTGTAGCTCCAGATACCATCTACAAGCTGGTTCTGCCAGTCATGGGCACCGCTTGCGATTGGCTTGTGCTCCTTGTCAATAAGCACTGCCTTTATTCTTGTTGAACCGAACTCTATTCCAAGCACTGCCTGGCCTGATTCAATAAGTTCCTTTTCTGTCATCACTATTCCCTCCAAGTATAATTTACCGCTTCTGTATACTGCGTCTTAGTTAAATGGGTTCTCTGTCTTATATGGAAGGCTTGCAGGCTGATTGTAGTTAATATCCTCCATTGGCACTCCAATATACTTAAATACCTCAAATAATGCTTTACCGTAATGTCCAAATGCAACTGCTCCATGGTGCGGATAGTTCTTCTCAATGAGTACATGTCTGTAGAAACGTCCCATCTCCTTGATTGCGAATACACCGATTCCACCGAAGGATCTGGTTGCCACAGGAAGAATCTCGCCCTGAGCTACATATGCACGGAGCTTGTTGTCTGCTGTTGACTGAATACGATAGAAGGTAATGTCTCCCGGCATAATATCACCCTCAAGAGTTCCGTTTGTAACCTCGATTGGAAGTGAACGCGACATAATAAGCTGATATTTCATCTCAAAGCTTGAAAGCTTGCTTGAACATGTATTTCCGCAATGGAAGCCCATAAATGTATCTGTATGCTTGTAATCAAACCTGCCTTCAATTGACTCCTTGTACATATCCTTTGGCACAGAGTTATTAATATCAAGAAGTGTGACAGCATCAGCACTTACACAGGTTCCGATAAACTCGCTTAATACACCATAGATGTCAACCTCACATGATACAGGGATTCCTCTGCCTGTGAGACGGCTGTTTACATAGCATGGCACAAATCCAAACTGTGTCTGGAATGCTGGCCAGCACTTTCCAGCGATAGCAACATATTTTCTATATCCCTTGTGAGCGTCAACCCAGTCAAGAAGTGTCAGCTCATACTGGGCAAGCTTCTCCAGTACCTCCGGTTTCTTGTTTCCAGCTCCCAGCTCTTTCTCCATATCTGCAATAACCTCTGGGATTCTCGCATCACCCTTATGGTTATTGAAGGATTCAAAAAGGTCAAGCTCTGAATTTTCTTCAATCTCTACACCTAAGTTGTAAAGCTGCTTGATTGGTGCATTACATGCAAGGAAGTTCATTGGTCTTGGTCCGAATGAAATAATCTTTAAGTTCTGAAGTCCATCGATTGCTCTTACAATAGGAACAAACTCATGAATCATATCTGCACAGTCCTCAGCGTCTCCTACCGGATACTCTGGGATGTAAGCCCCTACATTTCTTAATTTTAAGTTGTAGCTTGCATTTAACATACCGCAGTATGCGTCTCCACGTCCCTGAATGAGATTGTCCTGTGTCTCCTCTGCTGCTGCAACAAACATCTTTGGTCCATCAAAATGCTTTGCAAGAAGAGTCTCAGAAATCTCTGGTCCGAAGTTACCAAGATATACGCAAAGAGCGTTACATCCAGCCTTCTTGATGTCCTCTAAAGCCTGAACCATATGTATTTCGCTCTCTACAATACATATTGGACACTCATAAATGTCCTCCGGGTCATATTTTGCCTTGTATGCCTTTACCAGAGCTTCTCTTCTCCCCACTGAAAGACTCTCTGGAAAGCAGTCACGGCTTACTGCTACGATACCGATTTTTACCTTTGGAATGTTGTTAAACATAGTGTAAATCTCCTTTTATCTTATATATAGTTTATCAGGTGCTCCCTTAATGACTTAATTATACTACGGTACTCTTAAA
>ERZ1034946.594-NODE-594-length-16692-cov-6.615916_pt1 | contig 16692 bp, 16 predicted proteins | sample MGYA00520591_ERZ1034946 | MGnify/ENA primary metagenome ERZ1034946 (study PRJEB33766, sample SAMN09781753) | gut metagenome | biome: gut microbiome | host: Homo sapiens | place: Madagascar | study: EMG produced TPA metagenomics assembly of the PRJNA485056 data set...
CAAATGCCATGTTATCATATACTGTCATATGTGGATACAAAGCGTAGTTCTGGAATACCATTGCGATATCTCTATCCTTTGGCTCTACATCATTTACAACCTTACCATCAATGATAAGCTCTCCTGAAGAAATCTCCTCAAGACCAGCAATCATACGGAGTGTTGTAGATTTTCCACATCCAGATGGTCCTACGAAAATGATGAATTCCTTGTCCTCAACCTTAAGGTTGAAGTCCTTAACTGCCTCAAAGCCATTTGAGTATACTTTGCAAATGTTCTTTAACTCTAAACTTGCCATTAAAAAATACCTCCTACGTACTTTCATCTCATTTGATAATATTATGATAACTAAAAGCAAAAAGAATGACCACTGTCAAACCGACAAACATTTCACAAATTTGTTGTCATTTTGACGAAGCAGTCATTCTCCCTTGTGCATTCCGACTAATATATGCCTATATTCTAGTCATTATTACAGTTTTGAATAGCCATAGCCATTTACCATAGCTTCAATCTTATGTCCCTTTTTACAGAATGGGCACTCTCCAACAGGATATGCCTCATAGTTGAGCACATCATTCACATCAAATAATTTCTCCACCTCTTTTCCATCGACGGAATCAATTGTTGAGAAAATTGATGCAACACAGACTACGCTGCCGCCATAATACTGGATGCACTCTAAAGCTCTTCTTATAGTCTCTCCTGTAGTAGTTGTAGCAAGGAGAAGCACAACATGCTTGCCCTCTATGGCAGCCTTATTGTTATCTCTGAAAAGCATCTGATTGTTATTATTAATCTCTGGTGAAACAACATATGTAGTCTCATGCCTGTTTATAGACAGGATACCATTATTAGCAATCTCCTCACTTAAGAATGCACCAATCATTTCTGTTCCATCCATGCAGACAATAGTATCAATGTAGGACTGTCTCGGAAGCTTTGAACAAAGCACCTTTGCAGCCTCCTTTGCCTCAGATGTTCTGGTCTTGATGCTTGTCACATCTACATAATAGTTTATGTGCGAATGGCTTGTGGCAAAATGACCAGGAATCGCATGCAGATTAAGCAGATTGCTCTCTTTTGATTTGAATTTCACAATACGATTTTCCATAATAAATTCCTCCTTAATACATATACATTCCAGTAACTATCTATTTACCAGTAGAACCAAAACCATTGCTTCCTCTGTCTGTCTCAGATAAATCCTCCACCTCGCAGAATGTGACATTCAGATATGGCTGGATGATAATCTGTCCGATTCTCTCCTGTGGTGTGACCACTCTCTCCACCTCTGAATCATTGTGCAGTGCAACAATAATAGGTCCTCTGTAATCAGAATCAACTATGCCATAGCAGTTTGCAGGTCTCAAGCCTTCCTTTGAAGCAAGCCCGCTTCTTGCTGCTATTCCGCCAAAATATCCCTCTGGTATTTCCATCGCAACACCTGTATTGACCTTTACAGTCTCATGAGGCTTTACCCTTATCTCATCTGTGATGTCAGCATACAGGTCATAACCTGCTGCCGATGCACTCTCTCTTGCAGGAATCTTGGCTGTAGCTGTGAGCTTTTTAATCTTTATCTCCATGATAGCACTTTTCTCCTTGTTATGTCTAATTTTTTGCTTTTATTTCCAGTCAAGATTGCTGTGCTCTGTCCTCTTATCCCTAAGCATCAATTCAGATACAGCTTCTTTTGCCGGCTTATCCTCGAAAAGCACCTTGTTTACTTCCTCAATGATTGGGATTTCCACATTATACTTTTTAGCAAGGGCAAGGGCTGCCTTAGCTGAGTAGATACCTTCAACTACCATCTTAACCTCTGCTGTTGCCTGATCCATGGTATAGCCCTGACCGATTAACATTCCTGCCTTGCGGTTTCTGCTGTGCTTACTCTCGCAGGTTACGATAAGATCTCCTATTCCTGTAAGTCCTGACAGAGTTTCAGGTGCTGCCCCCATTGCGATTGCAAGTCTTGATATTTCCGCTATTCCTCTTGTGATAAGGGCTGCCTTGGTATTATCTCCGTAGCCCAGACCATCTGCCATTCCTGCTGCAAGGGCTATGACATTCTTCAAGGAACCACCCAGCTCCATACCCAGCATGTCAGGGCTTGTGTAGACTCTCAGCACCTGGCTCATAAACACTTCCTGGATATGCTCTGCTGTCGCCTTGGTGTGGGCTCCCGCTACAAGTGTGGTAGGCAGGCCTATTCCCACCTCCTCCGCATGGGATGGTCCGCACAATACTGCCACGTCAGCCTTTGGAATCTCCTGCTCCACAACATCGGATATTGTCATTAAAGTATCATCCTCAATTCCCTTTGCCACGCAGACAATTATCTGTCCGTTCTTTACATATGGGCTCATTTTCTGAGCTGTACTTCTGGTAAATACAGATGGCACTGCAAGAACCAGCATATCGCTTTCTGTGATTGTTTTTTCAATATCTGTAGTGAAATCAACTGTATCAGGAAGCTTCACTCCTGGAAGCTTATCAAGATGCTCATGATTTTTCTTTAACATGTCTATTTCAGCCTCAACAATTGACCATATGAGAACCGAATGTCCATTGTTCGCTAATGCAAGTGAAAGTGCTGTTCCCCAGCTTCCTGCTCCAATAATACCTATTTTTTCCATAAAACTATTTCGCTTTCTGACCAAATTTATTTTCTGTTCCATTCATTAGTCTCTTTATATTTGTTTTGTGCCGCCAGATGCCCATGGCAGTAAAGCATGCCACAACTATATCAAACTCAAGTCTGTATGCCCCATCTATCCCAAGCCATCCCATATGATTAAATACTATAGTCTGAATTAGAAAAGCTATAACCATTAGGATTGAGCCCAGTGATACATATCTCGTCACAAGCACAATTCCTATGAACAAAAGAAGACATACCGGTGCTGCCAGTGGACATACAGCAATAATTACTCCGGCAGTACAGGCAATCCCCTTGCCTCCCTTAAACTTAAGATAGCAAGGAAAATTATGTCCCAGGACTGCACCAAAGCCCGCATAGAGCTCCACTACCTTAAGTCCGTCCATTCCATTAAAAAGAAAATGTACAATAACCACTGCAATTACCGCCTTTGCACAATCTCCTAGAAAGGTGATTGCCCCAGCCTTCCAGCCCAGTGTCCTTAAGGTGTTGGTTGTTCCTGAATTACCACTGCCATGCTCTCTGATGTCTATTCCCTGACTTTTTCCATATATATATCCTGTCTGAAAAAGTCCTGCCATATATCCGATGATAAGTGCAATAATTCTTGCTAAAATCATTTTTCATCATCCTTTCGCTCTCTTGTGATAAATTTAAGAGCAGTTCCCCTAAATCCAAAAGTATCTCTGATTCTATTTTCAAGATATCTGGTGTATGAGAAATGCATCAGGTTCTTGTCATTTACAAAGACAACAAATGTTGGCGGCTTGACAGAAACCTGTGTAACGTAATATATTCTGAGTCTCTTGCCCTTATCTGTAGGTGGCTGCTGCATGGCAACTGCCTCTGCGACGATTTCGTTTAAGACTCCTGTTGCAACTCTCATTGAGTTATTCTCGATGACAACATCTATCATCTCAAAGATTTTATTTACACGCTGTCCTGATTTGGCAGATATAAACATAATTTCCGCATAAGGCATAAAGCTTAATATCTGACGTATTTTCTCAGTGTGCTTCTTTACCGAATTGTTATCCTTCTCGATTGCATCCCATTTGTTGACAGCAATGATGATACCCTTGCCTCTGTCATGGGCAATTCCTGCAATCTTTGCATCCTGCTCTGTGACTCCCTCAGTTGCATCAATAACGATGATGACAACATCAGCTTTCTCCACCGCAGTCACAGCACGGATAATACTGTATCTCTCAATATCCTCTTTGATTTTACTCTTTCTTCTGAGTCCGGCTGTATCTATAAATACATACTCTCTGCCATTGTATTTGACATCTGTATCTATTGCGTCTCTGGTAGTTCCTGCAATATCAGATACAATTACCCTGTCCTCCTGGGCAAGTCTGTTTATAAGACTTGACTTGCCTACATTTGGCTTTCCTACAATGGCAACCTTTGGTCTGTCATCCTCCACTTCCTCTGTGGCATCCTCCGGGAAATATTTAACGACCTGATCCAGCATATCTCCAAGACCAAGCATTGATGACGCTGATACCGGATATGGCTCACCAATTCCCAGATTGTAAAACTCATATACGTCCGGCATATATTTTTCAAAGCTGTCCACCTTGTTGACCACAAGCACAACCGGCTTGTGTGAACGGCGAAGCATATCTGCAACCTTTGAATCAGAGTCCTGTAAGCCCTGACGTACATCTGTGATAAACATAATCACATCCGCTGTATCGATGGCAATCTGTGCCTGCTCCCTCATCTGGGATAAAATGATGTCTCCACTTTCCGGCTCGATACCGCCTGTATCAATAAGTGTAAAATTATAATTAAGCCATGTGACATCAGCATATATTCTGTCTCTGGTTACTCCTGGAGTATCCTTTACAATTGAGATTCTCTCTCCTGCAAGTGTGTTAAACAATGTTGATTTTCCAACATTTGGGCGACCCACAATGGCCACTACTGGTCTACTCATATAATCTCCTATTCTGCTATTCTCTAATACCAAGCATTTCCATCAGCAAATCTCGACCGCTTGATTTTACAATATCAACAGTTACTTGTAAAGCATTTTGAACATCGTTAAGAGTCCAATCATCCAGAAATACCTCTTCCCCCATCCTGAGCATATTGCATGGAATAGCCACTCTCTCCATGATGCCTCTTTCCTTTAGCTGGGCTACCATATCCTGAGCTGTTATAAGGCCTGACACTGTGATCCGCTCACCGAAAAAGTCATTTCTTATAGCAGCGACATCTATGGTATAGTCAGGAAACTCCTTCTGGAATTCGTCAGCCAGCTTCTGTATGAATGGTGCTGCAAGCCTTCCTGACACAAGGGTCACGGATTTCTTACCATCTGCCAGCTCAAGATAGTGCTCCCTGTTGGCACAGACCTCCTTTAAAACCTCTGTAAACTCTGTCATGAGCAGTCTTATCATTCCCACACCATTTTCAAGCTGTATATATCCATCATACCGCTCTTCCTCCGGAAGTGGAAGCTCTGCTGTCAGATACCACTCATCTGATGCCTGTACGAAATGGGTACCATACTTTTCAAAGCACACCTTCTGCCATTTTTCTATGATAGCTATTACTTCCCTTGCATCTTCCTTTTCAAATGGTTCTAAAGGATACAAGCCCTCTCTGTACCTGGTCAGCCCCACCGGCACCACTGAAAGGCTCTCCATATATGGCATATAGCCCACCAGATCTCTTATGCTTCTATCAAGCTCCTCCCCATCATTTACGCCCTTGCAGAGAACTATCTGGCCATTCATCTCGATGTGTCCCTCATAGAGCTTTTCGATTTTCTTTAGGGCTTCTCCTGCAAACCTGTTGTGAAGCATCTTACATCTGAGCTCTGGGTTTGTGGTATGCACCGATATATTTATAGGTGCCAGCTTGTATTTTATTATTCGGTCTAAATCCTTCTCCTTCATATTAGTGAGGGTGATGTAATTGCCCTGTAGAAAGGAAAGTCTGGAATCGTCATCCTTAAAATACAATGTTTCTCTCATTCCCGGCGGCATCTGGTCTATAAAGCAGAACATGCACTTGTTGGTGCAGGACTTGTAATCATCCATAAGTCCATTTTCAAACTCTATTCCCAAATCCTCGCTGTAATCCTTCTCTATCTCAAGCTCCCACTCTTCACCATTCCTTTTCAGCACAAGAAGAACGAGATAGTCGTCATTGATTAAAAAGTGATAATCAAAGACATCCTCCATCTCGTTCCCATTGATTGATAAAAGGGTATCTCCCGGCTCAAGCTCAAGCTCCTCTGCTATACTGCCAGGTTCAATTTTGCTTATTACATGATTCTTTGTTTTATTATCCATGTAACACATTATACCACATTTACCGCATTATTCAATTATTTACCACTCATCAGGATAACAATAAAGTTCGTCTGCAGAGTCTATGGCATTAACCTCAATCAGGGCATTTATTGTGTTAGTACACTCTGGTCCAAAGGAGAAATACAATTCCCGTATATTGTCGTCACCCTCACTGTATGAGTAGGCAGTAGGTGTCTCTACAGTTTCCACCTGGCCAAACAGTGATTCTGATATATATTTCCGTGAATCCTTGCTGAGTTTAAACTCCAATGACAGATCTGATGAGTACTGCTTTGAGTCATCTTCTCCCAGCGCATAGTTGTAACCAAGATTGTATTTCTGGAGATTTCCAGCATCAATATCCTTAAGGATTCCCTCAAATACTGTCTGTGCCTCCTCCTGGGTAAATTCAGCCTCAGATATATAGTTCAATTTCTCATCATAGAGAGCTAATCGACCTCCATTTACTCCTACAATGTCAGTTCCCATGGAATACTGCCTATAGTTGTCAGGATTACATTCCAAATCATAAATTGTCTTAAGGATGCCGCCGCCTTCATCAACCATAGGAACATCGTACTGTCTTACAACCTTCCTGCCATTTTTCATAATGTAGGTAAAGTTAACCCCAATTTCATCATCACCATTATAAGTCTCAAACACATTCCGGTTTGCCAGTATCTCCTTCTGTAAATCTATAAACTCGTTAACCTTATCTCCTGTGTAGGTTATCTCATAATCCATATATATGCTTGCTGACTCCACATCATCCACATCCGGTATATAAGACTGTAAATAGCTGCCATAGCCATATATGGCAAAATAAGAAACAAGTATAAAGAGACAGAAGCATCCACATTCCTTCCAGGCTTTCTTGCAGAAGACCTTGAATTTTTTCTGTACAAACATCTCTGCTATAAAGAAGCAGATTATTCCAAGGACAAGTGCCAGCACTATCAGCACATGCTTTGAGTGAATCAGATTCGTATCTCTGAAAAATTCAGCCAGGAGAATTCCTATTCCAAATCCGCCGCAGGCTCCTACGCCCCATCTGAAAATCGGCTTTACAAACTTAAATGTAATTAAGTCTCCTGCACTTTCTATATCTCTCTTCTTGTAGAGAAAAGCAGATATTGCAAATAATACAAGTGCAAATATGCAGTAAAAGACAACAATTCTTCCACCTTCAACATATATACCTGTAACATAATTCACATTATCCCTGGCAGTTGTACTTCGCGTAATATACAAATGGCCTAACAGATAATACATAGGTGACAGCCAGCCTCTTGGCAGCCTGCTTACAGCATAGGCAAAGTTTAAACCATAACCCATAAAGCTGAGTACAACGCCCAGCACCAGCTTGATGAACATATATAAGAAGTTAATCACACAGTAATATACCGGCACTGCAAAAAGCTGTCCTGCAAACATAGCGCAAAATGTAACCATGCTCCAAAACAGGAAGCTGACTCCTAAGGATAAAAGAAGCCACTCTGCAAAAGGCTTCACATCTCCAACTCCGTTGCTGACGCATACCAGAACCGACACAATGAAGGTGATAAACTGTGGAATCCACATAAAAAGCAAGCCTGAAAGTACATTTGTGCTAAAAAGCTCTCCTCTTGTGACTGGCAGCGAGTGGAACCAGTTAGCACTCTTGGATGTAAACAGATAGTTATACAGTGCCATGCCTGTGATGGCAGCCATGATAAAACTAGCCATTACAAACATACCTGGCTCCAGCACACCTTCCAGCTTCATGTACAAATCGTCTGATATAATGAGCTGGCCTAATTTCGCGTCATTCGCATTAGTTATATTATTCTGGTCAAATGAAAAATACATTGCCAGATTAGCAGGTATCACCAAGAGCCAGTACAAGAGATATATGACCCAGATTGGCCAGAATAATGTGATATTTTTAGCTAAAATTGTTTTATTAATTATATGCCAGTTCTTAGAACAAGATGTCTTTGACTTCATAATCTTCCCCTCCCATTTCATAAATAAATATCTCTTCCAATGTAAGCGGAAGCGCATCTACTACCACAGGTCTTCCCTGGTCTGTTACTATAGCCTGAACGATTTCCTTTGGGTTTCCTTTTACAATCATAGTGTATACTCTTCCAGTATTAGACATATGAAGTACCTTGTACTCTGGTGGAAGCTTTGGCATTCCCACCGGGCAGGCCACCTGTATCTTGGAAATATTTCCCTGCAGCTCTGAAAGTGAGCGCTCAATTATGACTTTTCCCTTGTTCATAATGCCTACATGGTCGCAGACATCCTCAAGCTCTCTTAAGTTGTGGGAGGATACAAGCACCGTCATTTTTTTATCCTCCACCTCAGACATAAGTATAGTCCATATCTGTCTTCTCATAACAGGGTCCAGTCCATCCACAGGCTCATCCAAAATCATAAGCTCCGGCTTACAGCATATGGTAAGCCAGAAAGCCACCTGCTTCTGCATTCCCTTCGACAGACGTCTTATGTTTCTCTTCACATCAATATTAGGGAAAAATTCCTGCATACGGTAAAACATATTCTCATCAAAGTTCGAATATGTGCCCTTATAGAATTTCATCATATCCAGTGTGTCTGCCTGCATGTAATAAAACAAATCATCCGGGATATAGGCGATTTTATCCTTGATGCCCCTGTTTTCATATACAGGCTGCCCATCTATAAATATTTCTCCTGCGTTCTGTCTGTAAACACCTGTGAGATGTCTGATCAGTGTTGATTTTCCTGCACCATTTGGCCCCACAAGACCATATATATCGCCTTTGTTTACATTCATATTGACGCCATCTAATGCCTTAAATCCGTCGAATTCCTTGACAACATTATTGACCTGTATCATTCCTCAGTTCCCCTTTCCATAACGATTTTCACATTGCTGACCCGTTCAACAAGCTGCTCAGTAGGCACCATCAAAAATGATAATTCCTTCACCAGCTCATCAAACTGCTGCAAGAGTTCTTCTTTGCGCATATCATTTACTTTTTCATTTGCGGCTACAAAAGTTCCTTTTCCATTCAGGGTGTAAATATAACCCTGTTCCTCAAGCTCTCTGTAAGCCCGGGATATGGTATTGGGATTAAGGGCATACTTGGATGCCAGTTCCCTTACCGATGGCAGCTTTTCATCCGCAGCTATGAGGTTGTTCACCACAAGCTTTCTGATTCCATCCTCCACCTGTTCATATATAGGTTTTGAATCTCTGAAGTTTAGCTGTATCATAGGATTCCTCCTTAACAAAAATACACCTGTGTGTTATGAGTGTATTATTTAATTTGATACACTTAGTGTAGCATATCAGGATACTTATGCAATTAAAATCAGTGGAATAATTTCTTATGAATTTCTTAAGAGGGGGAGGATATACGCTTCCCACTATGTGGATTTGAAAATCTACTGGCATGAGGCTGCTTCGCAGAAAAAATATGAAGGCAGCCACGGGGCTAATCGCGGATAGGGTAATTAAATTTGATTGTTTGATGCCGTTGCCTGCGTTAATGGAACCCCGTGGCAGTTCATATTTTGTTCTGCAAAGCACCTCATGCCATTCGATTATCTTAGGTTTTGAGTGGGAAGCTTACATATGTTGGGGAATGTAGGATATCTTTTCTAATATTTTTATAAGCTCACAATTACGCAATTTTTAGCACTCAAAACCATTATTTTAAGCAAATAAGTCCAAAATATGGAAAAATTAAAATATATCTTTAAAACCTTTAAACTAATTGCAATAGTTTATTAAGAGCTTCAATGTATTCTCTACTCCATCTCTGTGGCTTCTCTCATAGCCGTGGGATGCATATACTCCTGAGCCTATGAGTCCGTGGCGGATATCATAGCCGGCTCCAAGGGCTACGTCTACATCTGAGCCATAGAATGGATATACGTCCACAGCGAAATCTATGTCGTTATCCCTGGCAGCTTTTATCATATTGGTTACTACATCATAATTGTATGGTCCTGCTGAATCCTTTGCACAGATTGATACCTGGTGCTCTGTACAGCTTAATCCATCGCCTACGCAGCCCATGTCCACAGAGATAACTTCCTTTACGCCTTCTGGAATGGACGCTGCTCCACCATGTCCTACTTCCTCATATACAGTGATGTAGTGATACATACGGTGCTCAGGCTCAATGCCCTCATCCTTAAGGTATTTTGCATAACCTAATAATATTCCTACTGATAATTTATCATCCAGGAAACGGCTCTTGATATAACCACTCTCTGTAACTGTTGTTCTAGGGTCAAAGCAAACAATATCTCCAACCATGATGCCAAGCTTTTCTGTGTCCTCCTTTGAGCTTACCTTCTCATCCAGAACAACTTCCATCTCGCCATAACCACGTTTTGTATCATTGTAATCCTTGTTTACATGGATTGAAGCATTGTTGAGCTGGAAAGTTCCCTCATATACTCCGTCAAATCTTGTCACAATTCTGCAATTTTCAGCCTCAGCATTATTTGGATTCATGCCTCCAAGTGGAGAGACCTTGAGATTTCCGTTGCCTTTAATCTCACATACGATTGCACCGAGTGTATCAATGTGCGCAGCAAGTACAATACCATCATCCTTTTGCTTCCCGCCCAGGTCTGCGAGAACTCCGCCCTTTACAGTGAGTTCTGCGTCATAACCGAGCTTCTTGTACTCGTTAATCACATACTCTGCAGCATTTTTTGTGTAGCCTGTAGGGCTGTCAATTGCAAGCACTTCCTTTGTTTTCTCTAAGATGAAGTCTACATAATTTGCAATGTCAAAATTCTTATTTTTCATCATTTACTCCTTTTCATAGCTTAATTTACATATATTGGTGTAATCTCTCATCTGAGGCACATAAACGCCCCCAAATTTCCCCGCTTCCCCTGGCTCGCCCTATGGGAAAATAAAAGTGCAGGATTACAGCATGTGCATATATTCGTGACCGCTATATTATCCTTCTTTACTCCCGCCTCTGTCAAGACGATTTCATTTGCCTTCCACAAATCAAGCAGGTATTTGCCCTTTCCTTTATTTATCAGAATTTCATCCTGATGATTCCTGAACTCATCCGCAAACTGCTCTGCCACATCCTCACTTACCTCATAGCAGTCCTGACATATTGACGGGCCTATTGCAGCCACCACATCTGTAGGATTGGTACCAAATTCTTCAGCCATAAGCTGTAGAGTTGCCTGTCCCATCCTGCCAACTGTGCCCTTCCAGCCGGAATGCGACAAGCCTATGGCCTTATTTCTGGTGTCCACAAAATACAAAGGCACACAGTCTGCATAAAATGTAGCAAGCACGACTCCTGGTTCATTTGTGATTAAACCATCCACATCCGTGTAGGGCTTTTCCCTTGTCACACCGATTCCGCATTGCTCTTTTCCAACTCTTAGGACATTGGTGGTATGGGTCTGGTCACTGCACACAAAGGATTCTATTCTTTCTCCCAGCGTAGAGGCTATCCTTCTGTAATTCTCCATAACACTATCCTTGTCATCACCTCTTGTAAAGCTTAGGTTCATGGTCGAAAATATATTCTCACTGACACCGCCTGCCCTGGTTGTAAAACAGTGCTTCACCATGCCTGTGGCTTCAAGCTTATCAAAGTGCAGAAGCGGAACAAGCTTATCATTATCCACTCTATGATTAACCAGAGAAAAGATTTTTTCATCATTCTTAGTCTTAAAATCTGTATATTCCATCATACTCCCTCAAAGGCATTTTTTATGACCCTGACCTGGCCGCCACACACGGATACCACATCAAATCTGCAGGGTGTCCACTCATTCAGCCCATTTTTCATCATATAATAAAGTGCGGTCTGCACTATGTTTTTCTGCTTCCTGTAGTCAACTGCTTCCAGCGGGTCTCCACACTGCCTGTCTCTTCTGTATTTAACCTCTATAAAACACAGATATTCTGCTTCCTTTGCAATTATATCTATTTCTCCCCGCCTGTTCCTGAAGTTAGTCTCAACTATCTCATACCCCTGACTCACAAGATACTTTTGAGCCAGTTCTTCATACTCAGTGCCAATACTTCTTTTATTCATTCTTCCCCTTTATAAATCCCTTACATTTTTCCATCAAGCTTTGCCTTCAGCCTGTCCATATCGTCCACAAAGACAAGCACCTCTGCCACTACCTCATACAACTCTGGCGGTATCATATCACCAATCTGAAGCTTGGACAAGGTTCCAGCCAGCTTATTATCCTTGTATAATGGAACATTGTTTTCCTTCGCTGTCTCGATTATTTTCTCAGCCACCTGTCCTTTTCCTGTAGCAAGAATTTTCGGTGCAGCTTCTCCCGGCACATATTCCACTGCCACTGCTGTTTTCTCTTTATCTATTTTACTGAAATTAAATGGTTTAAAATCCTCTGCCATACCTATGCCCTCATATCAAACGAATATCTGCGAAGCTGCCCTGCTGTCGGCATGTCTTTTTTCAGGAAATCATTCACGAAATTGACCTCCCGTTTCTCATTGACCGCTTCAAGCCTGCAATTATATCCTTTTTCCCTGAGCCTTGCATCTAGCTGTGGCAGAAACTGCCTGACAAGCTCATAGGCTGCATCATTATCAAAGTAAAACTTGGTGTCCACATTTTTATGGAGCAGTTTTATAGATATATCTGTAGAACCCATATTATCCATATCCAGATGCAGAAATGCTGACAGTTCCTTGTCAGGATCCTGCAGGTTCTTTTTATTTGTATACACACAAAGCTGCCCGCTGGCATTCTGCCCAGACATCTTAAGCGGAATCTGCACATATGTATAGAGGTTGTTAACCTGATTCATGAAGTTGACATTTCCCTTTATCTCTGAGGCAATGGATGACACCTGTCCGCTCTGTCCACCTGCCTGCTTTATAGCCTGCTCGATTCTGTCAAGCTGACTGTTTATTTTTTCATATATCCTGTCAATTTTATTATAGTCCTTCGCCACATCCTTAGGGCTCATACTCCACTGCTGCTCCATGGCATCTTTAATAAGGCTGCCAAATACCCTGCTTGAAAAAAGCTTTAGGATATTATCTTTACTGCCATCGGGATTCTGCGCCAGAAGCTTGCCTATCTCATTTAAGGTCTCTGACGACAGACCGTTCATGGTAAAAGGCTTAAAGCTGTCCTGCCTGTTTTCCGGAAGCAGGTTTTTCACCATATCATTCAGAGAATTAAGACTGTTTTCATCCATAAGGGTGGCAAGTGAATTCTTGTATATAGCGTTCTGCGTATTTTCTGAGTTTTGCAGCCCCTCTGCTTCCTGCAGCTGCTCTGGATTTTGGGCGTTCTGTTCATTCTGAGCCTGTGCATTTTTCTCGTCCTGTAAATTCTGAAAATCCTGCAATTTTTCTGTGTCCTGTAAGTCCTGATTCTGGACTCCATCATCAACCACAAAATTAATCTCCGCCGCATATTCAGGCACATCCACAGGCTCCATGGCACTTGACAGATTTTCTGTTATTATAGACAAAATATCACTGCCCATATTTGACAAATCCGTGGCACTCATATCCGCATCCGAAAGAGCATTTGACACAGCATTCATAAACTCATTCATGGAATCTGTGATTGCCTGTTTGTCCATCATATAATTTTCATACTGGGAAGCCATCTCTGCATCCACCGGTAAGCCGAGCTTTACCAAATCAACTATTGTGGATACCTTTACATCCGGATTATACTGCAATAAGCGCGCCATCTCCCCCAGACTGTTTCTATCAATTGACATCTGCTCCTGCATCATGTGATTTACCATTTCAATATTTTTGGCGTCGCTTTGCAGCCCTGCTGCCTTAAGAGCCTCAAGTAGCGTATAATTGGCTCCGTTTCCATCAACCATAAATGGTCTTATTTCAATTGTAGCTCCGTCGTTGGATTTAACCTGAAAAAACATAGACTGACCAGTCTGAATTGATACTTTGCCAGACATTCTGGCAGTTATCTGTGTGCCGTTGGACAAGCCCAGATATACCTTATCACCCTTGACAGAGTTCACAGTGCCCTCAAACACATTTCCCTTTGAAAGCTCAGACATAGATGAGACAAGGTGCTCTACCCCCTTCATCCTGGTAATAGGCTCTGCCTGGGAACCAGCTTTATTATATTGTCCTACCAAATCTGAAATATGCATAATTCGCACCTCGCCACTTATATCCTGTTACAATACAGAGAAACTACTTACCAGTCCCTATAAAGTTCTTTATGAAGCTCTGTCTGTGAATAGGAGTTGCTCCAAGCTTTTTAAGTGCTGCAATGTGCTCTGCAGAGCCATACCCCTTATTCGAAGCAAAACCATAGCCTGGGAAAATATTATCATATTCCTCCATCATCCTGTCCCTTGTAACCTTTGCCACAATGCTTGCTGCACCTATGGAAATGCTTTTGGCATCTCCCTTTATGATAGGCACCTGCTTTATGGCAACCTGCGGGATGGTCACCGCATCATTCAGCAAAAGGTCAGGCTGTGGGGCAAGTTTAGATACAGCCTCCCTCATAGCCTCGTATGTAGCCTGCAAGATATTAATTTCATCAATACGCTCAGGGCTTTTCATGCCGACTCCAACAGCGACTGCCTTTTCCATGATTTCATCATAGAGCTCCTCACGCTTTGCCGCAGAAAGCTTCTTAGAATCATTAATATAAAGAATGTCACAATCCTTCGGTAAAATCACCGCACCTGCCACCACCGGACCTGCAAGAGGGCCTCTGCCCACCTCGTCAATGCCACAGATAAACTCAAAATCGCTGTATTCTCTCTCGAATTTCTTGAGATTGTAAATTCGCTCAAGCTCAGCCTTGTATTTGTCCAGTTTTTTATTAGCAGCTTCGACGAGCTTAATCACACCGCTCCTGTCGTCAGAAGCATAAAGGTCTATAAAGTTCTGCAGCCCATCATCCTTAGTTTCCGCTAACTCAGCTTTAATTTCGCCAATCTTTTTCACTTTGCCATTTTCTACACTCATATCATTTTCATTATCGTTTTGTTTCATTTCAAAGTTCCTGTTTCTACTGTAATCTTTTCTTATATACTTTTCTATTTACAAGCACATCACCCTTGCACTGCCTGAAGTCCTGTCAAAATCAGCTTCCCGCTCCAAACCCTGCCGGCGGACTGCCCACAGTATATTTCGCAGAACAAAATATGAACTGCGACGGGGTTCCATTCACACCCGCAACGGAAACACATTCCAATTTTTTCACATTTCATCCGCAATCAGTCCCGTCGCTGCCTTACTATTTTTTCTGAGGAATATGGCTGCGGGCAATCCGCCCTCCACCACCTTCAAGCGGGAAGCGTCCATCCTAGACATCCTCAGGCGATTCAAGCGTGATACAGCCCATCTTTCCGCTTCTGAAATCATCAATCACCAGTGCCGCAGCCTTACTATAATCCGGCTCTCCCCCCTTCAAAAGACAATTCCTGTTCTTTGCTATATCAACTATTATATCGGTAAGTTCCTTACTCTCATCAACCTCATAGCGGGCATTGATAATACCCGAATAATTTTTAATCAGATATTTGATAAGTTCCATCGCAAGCTCATCAATATTTAAGATTTCATCCTTGATTGAACCTATAAGGGCGAGTCTTAAACCTACCATCTGGTCTTCAAACTTAGGCCACAAAATACCCGGTGTATCAAGGAGTTCCACATTTTTGTTCAATCTTATCCACTGCTTACCCTTTGTCACACCCGGTTTATTACCAGTCTTTGCACAGGCTTTTCCTGCATAGGAATTGATAAAGGTGGATTTTCCCACATTAGGAATGCCCACAACCATGGCTCTGACAGGGCGGTTTTTAATTCCGCGCTTTCTGTCCCTCTCAATCTTTTCCTTGCAGGCTTCCATCACAATATCAGTGATACTCTTCATGCTGTTTTTGGTTCTGGCATCGAGACTCACCACAAAAAATCCCTTTGACTTAAAATACTCTGCCCACTTCTTTGTCTGCTCCTTGTCTGCCAAATCAGCTTTGTTCATAAGAATAAGCCTGTATTTATTTTTTCCTAATTCGTCTATATCAGGGTTTCTGCTGGAGAGGGGGATTCTTGCATCCACAAGCTCAATCACTAAATCTATAAGCTTAATATCCTCCTGCATCTGTCTCTTTGCCTTGGTCATATGACCCGGATACCATTGAAAATTCATATTGCACCTACCTTAATCTATAAATCCCATATGTGACAGTGACGAAAATGCAAACCATGCCTTGCCCACAATGTAATCCTGTTTTACATTTCCGATATTTGCAAATCTGCTATCCTCACTATTGTTTCTGTTATCTCCAAGTACAAAGTACTCTTCGTCGCCAAGTTTTATTTCATCATCAGCTATTCCCGCATCCTCTATAGAAGCGACCTCGACCGGCTCCTCATACAGTTCTCCATTTACGTAGACCGCACCATCCTTAATCTGAACAGTATCTCCCGGTACAGCTATAACTCGTCTCACATAGTAATGTGATTTTTCATTACCATTTGGCAAAAACACAACCACATCACCAGATTTTGGGTGGGACACTGTATACACAAAGCGGTTTACCAGTATCTGCTCTCCATTGTCAAGCGTTGACTCCATTGCCTGACCTACCACACTTGTTCTCAGTCCGAAAAAGGCTACCATAACGTATGCGATTATAATGACTATCGCAATTTCAACAACCCAGAATAAAGCCTCCTTCACAAGTGGTATATTTATC
>ERZ1034946.608-NODE-608-length-16440-cov-5.322429_pt1 | contig 16440 bp, 9 predicted proteins | sample MGYA00520591_ERZ1034946 | MGnify/ENA primary metagenome ERZ1034946 (study PRJEB33766, sample SAMN09781753) | gut metagenome | biome: gut microbiome | host: Homo sapiens | place: Madagascar | study: EMG produced TPA metagenomics assembly of the PRJNA485056 data set...
TCATTGATGCTATCGGAAGCTTTATTTCATGTATCCACATCTCAACATATTCTTTGAAATCCTGCGTAGCATGACAATATTTTTTAACATTTTCCACCATCGATTTATCTATATCGCTTATCACATCGTATATAATTTTACCCTCATAAAACGACGGCTCACTGAGCATTTCCATAACTAGATATTTCTGTTCAAGATTCTGCGTATTATTTACAAACTCATCAAAATATCTTTTCTTTCTAAAAAAATCTATGAAAATTTCCGATATCCACAATAATGTAATTATAATTCCAACCGTTATTTTCAACTCAATCTGCGACTTAAACGCAGTCATAAGCAATATAACCGCAATAATAACAAATATATAAATAATAACTGAATACAACCTGTCTTTCAGATACTTTCCAAATTTCATACCAATATATATCCCTGACCTTTTCTTGTCTCAATAACATCTTCTATGCCTATATCTTTAAATCTTGCCCTTAATCTGCTTATATTAACAGTCAGTGCGTTATCGTTTAAATATTCTTCATTATTCCACAGTTCAGTCATAAGTTCATCTCTCGATACGATTCTGTCTTTCTTTGCCAACAGACACATAAATAGTGTCATTTCATTTTTGGTAAGAAGCATCTCGTCTCTTCCGTCATTATATTTTATAACACCTTTCTGAGGCAGAATTTCCATTCCCCTGTAAAATGTGCTGTTATTTGCTGACGATGCCGCTGCTCTTTTTAACAAAGCATTAATTCTTAACAACAATATTGTAGGATTATACGGCTTTGTAATGTAATCGTCTGCTCCATAACTCATTGATAATACCTCGTCCGCCTCTGAATCCCTGCTTGTAACCATAATAACCGGAACATCTGTCTTTTGTCTCAAATCTCTTAACAACATCTCTCCGTTCATATAAGGGATATTAATATCAAGAAGCACCAAATCAGGCTCATTTCTTAATATCTCATCACTTGCATTTTTAAAATCAGTAAGAATTGATGCCTCATACCCTGAATTTTCAAGTAATGCTTTTAATTCTATACTTATATCTTTGTCATCTTCCACTATAAGAATCTTTTTCATCACTCTTCCTCCTGATATTAATATTTATCCATTATGATGATTATGTCAAGCAGAAAAGAATTGTTCCGCCCGTAAGCTGCACAGGACTCGTTAATATTAAAAAATTATCGCACCTGCAATTTTATGCAGGTGCGATTTTTTGTTGGTTATAGGATATCATGACAGTCGCCAAAGCCTTGTTCAATGACAGACTTTTAATTAATTTTTCTTATTTTCTTCATAAGCCTTTCTGCCTTCGGCAACTCCGGCTTTAATTCCGGCAACTGCAGCTTTCGCAACTTCCTTGCCGACTCTTGCAGCTTCTTTTCCTGCCTTGACTGCTTCCTTAGCAACTTCTTTTCCGACCTTGGCAGCCTCTCCTGCTGCCTTTTTAGCTTTTTCCTTAATTTCGTCCATATCAATATCGGAACTCTTACATGACTGTCTACACTCCGGATATGTCAGTGCTGCCTGTGCTGCTGCAAGTCTTGCAATAGGAACTCTGAATGGAGAGCAGCTTACATAGTCAAGTCCTGCCTGATGACAGAATTCAATACTTGAAGGGTCTCCGCCATGCTCACCGCATATACCGCATTTCAAATCAGGACGTACACTTCTTCCTTTTTCAACTGCCATTTTTACAAGCTGTCCGACACCGTTTTTGTCAAGACGTGCAAATGGGTCTGATTCATATATCTTATTCTTATAATATGAGTCAAGGAATTTGCCAGCGTCATCTCTTGAAAATCCGAATGTCATCTGCGTAAGGTCATTTGTTCCGAATGAGAAAAATTCAGCCTCACTTGCAATCTCATCTGCGAGAAGTGCAGCTCTTGGAATCTCAATCATTGTTCCGATTTTGTAGTGCATATCTGAATTCTTTTCAGCTTTAACAGCCTCAGCAGTATTTACAACGATATCTTTTACAAACTTTAATTCTTTTTTCTCACCTACAAGCGGAATCATAATCTCCGGTACAATATTATATCCTTTTTCTTCATGGACTTCAATTGCTGCTTCCATAACTGCTCTTGTCTGCATTTCGGCAATCTCTGGATATGTCACTGCAAGACGACAGCCTCTGTGTCCCATCATAGGATTAAATTCATGAAGTGCATCACATGTTGCTTTTATCTCATCAACCGAAATATTCATATCTTCGGCAAGTGCCTTAATATCCTCTTCTGCAGTAGGCAGGAATTCATGAAGTGGCGGGTCAAGGTAACGAACCGTCATCGGCTTTCCTTCCAACGCCTCATACATGGCTTTAAAGTCCGCCTTCTGGAAGACAAGAAGTTCATTAAGAGCCTCTTTTCTTCCCTCAACAGTCTTTGAAAGAATCATCTTACGAATCTTAGGTATTCTGTCAGGTTCAAAGAACATATGCTCAGTACGGCACAGTCCGATTCCTTCCGCTCCAAGTTTTACAGCATTGAGCGTATCCTTAGGTGTATCGGCATTTGTGCGGACACCAAGCTTTCTGTACTCATCTGCCCAATTCATAATTCTTTCAAAATTACCGCTTACAGTTGCTTCTACTGTCTTAATGTCGCCCTTATAAATCTTGCCTGTTGTTCCATCAAGAGAAATATAATCACCCTTGTGGAATTCTTCTCCTCCAAGTGTAAATACTTCTTTTTCTTCATCAATCACAATATCAGAGCATCCTGAAACACAGCATGTTCCCATTCCTCTGGCAACTACAGCAGCATGTGAAGTCATGCCGCCACGCACAGTAAGAATACCCTGTGAAGCATGCATACCTTCTATATCTTCAGGTGATGTCTCAAGTCTTACAAGAATTACACGCTCACCTTTTCCTCCGATACCTTCTTCTTTTGCCTCATCAGCTGTAAATAAAATCTTTCCGGCAGCAGCTCCCGGTGATGCAGGCAATGCCTCACCGACCACATTTCCAGCTTTTAAGGACTCCTCATCAAAAGTCGGATGAAGCAGCTGATCAAGTGACTTTGCATCAATTCTCATAACAGCTTCCTGCGGAGTTATCATATTTTCATCAACCAGATCACATGCAATCTTAATTGCTGCCTGAGCTGTACGCTTGCCATTTCTTGTCTGGAGAAAATACAGCTTACCTTCTTCAATGGTAAATTCCATATCCTGCATATCACGATAATGATTTTCAAGTTTTAATGCAAGTTCCATAAATTGCTTATAACATTCCGGAAGGTCCTCTTCAAGCTTTGAAATCGGCTGTGGTGTGCGGACACCTGCGACAACATCCTCGCCTTGTGCATTGATAAGATATTCGCCATATATACCTTTTTCACCCGTAGACGGATTCCTTGTAAATGCAACACCTGTTCCTGATGTCATGCCCTTATTTCCAAATACCATTGTCTGAACATTAACAGCAGTACCCCAGTCACCCGGAATATCATTCATTCTTCTGTATACAATGGCTCTCGGATTATCCCATGAACGGAATACTGCCTTAACAGCCTCTATAAGCTGTTCCTTTGGCTCCTGTGGAAAATCCTGATTTTTATTTTCCTTGTAAACCTGCTTGAATCTTACAATAAGCTCTTTTAAATCATCCTCTGTAAGTTCAGTATCGTACTTTATTCCTCTCTTTTCCTTAATCTCATCAATGATTTTTTCAAAATATGACTTAGGAACTTCCATTACAACATCTGAAAACATCTGGATAAATCTTCTGTAAGAATCGTACGCAAATCTTGCATTTCCGGTCTTTTTAGCAAATCCTTCAACAGATTCGTCATTAAGTCCGAGATTAAGAATAGTATCCATCATACCCGGCATTGAAGCTCTTGCACCTGAACGCACTGAAACAAGCAGAGGTTCTTGTGTATCGCCGAACTTCTTACCATTAATCTCCTCCAGCCAAGAAACTGCATCAAAAATCTGATTTACAATTTCATCCCTGATTTTTCTGCTGCTTGCATAATAATCCGTACAAGCCTCCGTTGTTACAGTAAATCCTTGTGGTATAGGCATTCCAAGACCTGTCATCTCGGCAAGATTAGCACCTTTTCCGCCGAGCAGGTTCCTCATTGAAGCATTTCCTTCTGAAAATTTGTAAACCCATTTTGCCATATAGTGTCCCTCCTTATATTTTTATATGTCTACGTCAATTATATACCTGTCGTAGCCATTTATAACAACTGTATTTTTATATTTGTCCTCTCTCTTAAAACCATTGCTATAACTCTTATGAACATGACCATGTATAAAATATTTTGGCTGATATTCGTCCAATATATCAACAAAAGCGTCAAATCCTTTATGAACATGATCTTCACCATCATTAACTCCGGCCGCCGGTGAATGTGTAAGCAGGATATCAATTCCTTTATGTCTCTTTATTGAAAGCCACATTTTTCTTACCCTCTGTTTCATCTGTGCCTGCGTATACTGATTCTTACCGTTATTATATCTTATAGAACCTCCAAGCCCCATAATACGGACTCCACGGTATACATAAATCTTATTTTCAATACAGATACATCCATCAGGTGGTGCAATCTCATAGCAGTCATCATGATTACCATGAACATAAAGAATAGGCACCTTTGAAAATGAAGCAAGAAATGACAGATATTGCGGTTTTAAATCACCACAAGACAGTATAAGATCAATTCCATCCAGCTTTTCCTTTTCAAAATAATCCCATAAATATTTAGACTCAACATCTGCTAATACAAGTATTCTCATAATCAACTCAATCCCAACTTATGTTTATTCTCTCGTAATTCCCTGACTTACCATTATTGCTCTTGCACTTTCATCAAGCTCATCAATTGCAGGAATATCACCAACTACATTATCAAGAAGCCAATCCATTGTGATAATGTCCTCCGGGCTCATCTCATGTCCCTTTTTATTCTGAAGATGTCGGTTCTGGTCATATAACTCATCAGAAAATGGTTCAAATTCATTATTACAGATAACTTTTCTAAATAATTCAACCAGTCTTCTTGTCTCTACCGGAACTTTGTTAGAACAGATTAAATCAACAACTCCCGATGACATACCCCACCAGTAATTAAGAGCCCTGCCGCTGTCAGAATCCTCATCTTTCTTCCATGAGCCGCCGAGTATGCTCTGTATAAGCTTTTCATAAAATACACCCCAGTGCCATACAGGCATTGCTATATGCTGTCTGTTGCCGACGCCTTCATTATTATATAATCCAAAACGTCTTGAACCACACTGTGGTGTTATCATATCCTGGTCAGAAATATAGTGAATATCTTCTTTCTTGAATTCTTCTTCAATATTGATACCTTTTACAGACGACCATTTCAGGTAAATTCTGGCTCTTGGATTAACAAACTTCGCTCCAAGTGCAAATGCATTAATATTAGCAACTGTACCATAAACAGGATACTGTGCAACATATCCAATCTTATTCTGTGTTGCCAGTGCTCCTGCAAGAACCCCTGTAAGAAACTTTGCTTCATACATTCTTGCATAATATGTCCTTATATACTTATGCGATGTATTGAGCGAACAGTTAAGAATCTTTACATCCGGATGTGCAATCGCCATCTTTACACTTGCTATTGTCATTGCCGGAGATGTGACAAATATAAGGTCTGCACCATTTTTTATCATCATCTCAATAGCATGCTCATCATCTTTTTCCGGCTTGACATTAGTAATGCTTATCGTCTCTATCTGCTTACCAAATGTATCATCTATATACTGTCTTCCAAGTTCATGTGCATAACACCACTCCGAATCCTGTGGTGTATTTTCATATATAAATCCTACTTTCAGTTTCCTGCTTCCGCTGTCTGGCCTAGGAAGGAGATAACTCAAAATGTTTTTCTTAGGCTCATTTACAGTAGGATCCATCTTTAAATCAACCGCACTGTCTTCTGACAACAATACGAATTCAGCCCATGATTTTGCAACATTCTTTGCCATATCTGACGGTGTCATCTTTTTAACTGTATCATATCCGAAAATGTGAATAAATCTCAGGAATGCGTCTCCTACCGGATAATCAAATCTGTCGCCGCCTCTTGAATCAAAAGCATTCTTAAATGATAAAAAGCATGACACAAAATCTTTTTTGGCATCCTCATCCATCTTTTTATCCGGCTCAATTCCCACAAGCTTCATAAGTGACGGAAAACTTCCCACTTCGCTGAAATATATATCATTGAGCCTTGTGCATTTGTAAAATTCCATAAATTCATAATAAATCTTAACTTCCGGATTATCTGACTTCTTGGGAATCTTTCGTATTACTTCTGCATTGACTGTAACTGCATTAAAATACTTTAATACACTTACACGTTTATTTCCTTCAAGTACATAAAACTTGTTCATATATTCATATACTTTAATCGGGTCTCTTATTCCTTCATTAACCTGGCTGTCACTAAGACTCGCCCATTTTGCAGAAAATTCCGTTCCCCAGTCAAGAAGCGGCATGAAATTGCCCGCAAATGCATTAGTTCTTGAAGCATTACATGTTCCGACAACAAGCCGTAACGGAATCTGGTCAACCGAAAGGCTTACTTCAGAATCAATCTCATCATCTGAAACAAGATTCTCAAGAACCGGAAGATATGGATATGCTCCCTTATTGACACATGCATGATACTCTTTTTTCCCCAGCTTTAAAGCTGACATATAATCCTGAACCGACATAACAATCTCCATTCTTGTGCCAAAATGCACCAAACAAAAAATATAACTCCATACATTGTTAATTGTTTAACTCTTATATTTGTATTATAACAGACCTGTAACTTTTATCAACCAAAATTACTCTTTACTTTTTTCAATAAATGTGCAAATATATTGGAAAACGTCAATAAGGAGAGATACTGTGACTACTTTACCAAAAGACCCTGTAATGCTGCTTTCTTTTACAAATATGCAGCTGAGGGATAATTATTCATCACTTGATGAATTCTGCAAATCATTTATGATAGATAAAAAAGATATAATATCTGCATTAAGTAATATTGATTATGAATATGACAGCCGTACAAATCAGTTTATCTGATTCATACGGCTGTCATTTAATTTACACGTACACACCAAAATCTGTGCTTACACCGGAATTTGGCTGCTGCTGTATTTTTATTATTTCTGTACTTCACCCTTGCTGCGAGCTTCAAGCTTATCTCCGTCAACATCAATCAGTATCGTACCTGTACTGATATTACCTGCAAGAATAAGCTTTGCTGCAAGTGTCTCAACTGTTTTCTGGATATATCTTTTAAGTGGTCTTGCACCATATGTCGGGTCAAATCCATGCGATACAACAAACTCCTTTGCCTCAGGTGTAAGCTCAACCTTTAATTCCTTATCCGCAAGACGCTTATTTACATCTGCAATAAGCAAATCGACAATATTACCAATATTAGCCTTTGTAAGTGGCTTAAACATTATTATCTCATCAAGACGGTTAAGAAATTCAGGTCTGAAATGTGCCCTCAAATCCTGCATAACAAGATTTTCCGCATCAGACTTAATCTGACCATTTTCATCAATACCATCAAGAAGATATGTTGAACCGATATTACTTGTCATGATTATGATTGTGTTTTTAAAATCTACAGTTCTGCCCTGTGAGTCTGTGATACGACCATCATCAAGCACCTGTAAAAGCACATTAAATACATCAGGATGAGCTTTTTCGACTTCATCAAAAAGAACAACGGAATATGGTTTTCTACGTACTGCCTCTGTAAGCTGGCCACCTTCGTCATATCCTACATATCCCGGAGGTGCTCCTATAAGACGGGATACTGAATACTTCTCCATATACTCGGACATATCAAGTCTTACAATGTTATTTTCATCATCAAACAGGCTCTGAGCCAGTGCCTTTGCAAGTTCTGTCTTACCGACACCAGTAGGTCCCAAAAACATAAATGAACCGATAGGCTTTGTAGGATCTTTTATACCTGCCTTAGAACGAATAATAGCTTCTGTTACTTTTGTAACACCTTCATCCTGTCCTACTACACGCTTGTGAAGTTCATCTTCAAGATGAAGTGTCTTCTGACGCTCTGTTTCAGAAAGTTTTGCAACCGGAATACCTGTCCACCTTGATATAATCTTAGCGATTTCTTCCTCTGTTACGCTCTCATGTACAAGGTCAAGATTCTTATTTTTAACCTTTTCTTCTGCATCATTTAACTTCTTCTGCAATGCTGGAAGCTTACCATACTGAAGTTCTGCGGCTTTTTCAAGGTCATAATTTCTCTTTGCCTTTGCTATCTCGTTATTTAACTGGTCTAATTCTTCCTTAATCTTGCTTATGGAATCAACGCTTGCTTTTTCGTTGTCCCATTTTGCTTTCTGCTGGTTAAATTGTGAACGAAGTTCTGACAATTCTTTTTCAAGATTATCCAGACGCTCTTTGCTGAGATTGTCTGTCTCTTTTTTAAGAGCTGCCTCTTCAATTTCAAGCTGCATTATCTTACGCTGCAATTCATCAAGTTCAGCCGGCATTGAATCAAGTTCTGTCTTTATCATTGCACATGCCTCATCGACAAGGTCAATAGCCTTATCAGGCAGGTAACGCTCTGAAATATAACGGTCAGACAATGTTGCAGCAGAAACTAACGCACCATCTGTAATCTTAACACCATGATAAACTTCGTACCTGTCTTTAAGACCACGAAGGATTGATATTGTATCTTCTACTGAAGGTTCATCAACCATAACAGGCTGGAAACGACGTTCAAGTGCAGGGTCTTTTTCAATATACTGACGATGTTCATCAAGCGTTGTCGCACCAATACAGTGAAGCTCACCTCTTGCAAGCATAGGTTTTAACATATTGCCTGCGTCCATAGAACCTTCTGTCTTACCGGCACCTACTATTGTATGGATTTCATCGATGAAAAGAATTATGCTGCCTTCGCTTTTCTTAACCTCATCAAGAACAGCTTTTAATCTCTCCTCAAATTCACCACGATACTTTGCACCTGCTACAAGAGCACCCATATCAAGTGCAAATATCTTCTTATCCTTCAGTCCTTCCGGAACATCACCTCTTACAATTCGCTGTGCAAGTCCTTCGACAACTGCAGTTTTACCTACACCAGGTTCACCAATAAGAACCGGATTGTTCTTTGTCTTTCTTGAAAGGATACGGATTACATTTCTAATCTCATTATCCCTGCCTATCACAGGGTCAAGTTTTCCTTCCTTTGCCTTTTCAACCAAATCCTGTCCGTATTTATTAAGTGTATCATACGTAGCTTCCGGATTATCGGAATTAACTGACTGATTACCTCTAACAGTTGCAAGAACTGATAAGAACTTATCCCTTGTAATTCCATAAGTTTTAAAAAGTTGTTTAATTGCTTTGTTAGGTGCTGCTATCATTGCAAGCATAAGATGCTCAACTGAAACATATGCATCACCCATTCTTTTTGCCTCATCTTCTGCATTAACAAGAACCTTATTCAAATCATTACTTACATAAAGATTCACATTTCCCGAAACCTTTGTCTTCTGTGAAAGAAGTGTCTCGATATTTTTTATAAATGTGTCCTTATTGATATCCATTTTTTCAATGAGATTTGCAATAAGACTGTCTTCTATTGTCATAAGGCTGTAAAGAAAATGCTCCTGGTCAATTTCCTGATTGCCATAATCGTAAGCGATTTTCTCACAATTGTTTACTGCTTCAATTGACTTCTGAGTAAATTTGTTTATATTCATAACACAACCTCCTTTGATGTCTGTTTCTTAACTACAAGTACGTTATATCACCCATTGTTAGCACTGTCAACAGGTGAGTGCTAATTATTTTATTAAAAAAATATAAACCCGGTATTTATGCCGTTTTACAAGTTTCCATTATTGTATACAAAATTGTCCAATCAACACAATCAGAGCCACATTTGAATAATCAAACATTACAATATGTATTTTACATTTACATTAATATGCTGTATAGTAAATACATTGTTTATTAATTAAAAAACATCGGGAGGCTTTTTAACTTTATGAAAAAAAGAGAATCATTTAACAATCAGTGGGGCTTTATACTTGCATGTATAGGCTCTGCAGTCGGAATGGGAAATATATGGATGTTTCCTACCCGAGTTTCTATGTATGGCGGCGGTGCATATCTTCTGTTATACATAATCTTTGTAGCACTTATCGGTTTCACAGGCGTAATCGGTGAGATGAGTTTCGGACGTGCTGCAAAATCAGGTCCTATAGATGCTTTTGGTCTTGCCTGCGAATCAAAAGGAAAAAGAAAGCTCGGCGAAATACTCGGACTTATTCCTGTTCTCGGCTCGCTTGCAATGGCAATCGGATACACCGTAGTAATGGGCTGGATTTTAAAATACATGATTGGCTCATTTACAGGCTCAACATTATCGCCTCAGGATACAGCCGATTTTGCCGGAAAATTCGGAAACATGGCATCTTCATTTGGCAATAATTTATGGCAGTTTTTTGCACTTGCAGCAGGCATCGGAATATTAATGTTCGGTGTCGGAAGAGGAATTGAAAAAGCTAACAAATTTATGATGCCTGTATTTTTTGTACTTTTCGTTATTCTTGGCATATATGTATTCTTCCAACCCGGTTCAGCAGACGGATATAAATACATTTTTACAATAGATACAAAATACTTATTTTCACCAAAAACATGGGTATATGCTCTTGGTCAGGCATTTTTCTCATTATCGGTAGCAGGCAGCGGAACTTTAATTTACGGCTCATACCTTTCTGATAACGAAGACATTCCAAAAGCGGCAGGCAGAGTTGCATTATTTGACACAATCGCCGCAATGCTCGCGGCACTTGTTATTATTCCCGCAATGGCTACAACCGGTGCCAGATTAAATCAGGGCGGTCCGGGACTTTTATTTATATATCTTCCATCACTATTTAAATCAATGCCCGGTGGTTATATAATTGCAGTTATTTTCTTTGTTGCAGTGTTCTTGGCAGGACTTTCATCTCTTATCAATCTGTATGAAGCACCTGTTGCAACAATTCAGGAAAAATTCAAGTTAAACCGTAAAATATCATGCTCAGTCATTGCAGTATTCGCATTAATAGTATCACTTTGTATACAGGGAATTGTATCCGAATGGATGGATGTGCTTTCAATCTATATCTGCCCTCTCGGAGCAGGACTCGCAGGAATAATGTTCTTCTGGGTTTTAGGTAAGAAATATGTAGAAAATCAGGTGAATCTTGGACGCACAAATAAATTTACAGACAAGTTTTACCCTGTCTGCAAATATATTTATTGTCCTGTCTGTATTCTTGTTTTAATACTCGGAATCGTGTTCGGGGGAATTGGTTAATAAATTTGCATCATGCACACATTTTATCATACCAATTCGACTTTTACGGCACCATAATTTCTTATTGATGCCACATACACATTTCCTTTTCCGAAAATGTGTTCCATATAATCTTTATATGAATAAACATCTTTCACTGGCAGTATGCACATAATTACTCCGGCGAAACCTCCACCATGTACGCGGCACACGCTGTCCGTTCCTTTGAGGAAACGCCCTGTAAGTGTCAATGCCAGTGAAATTTTTTGTTCTGAAGGGTTATTTGGACAGTAACAGTTCTGCAAAAGTTCCCACGAAGATTTTCCTGATTCAACAATCATTCTTTTTATCAAATCAAAATCATCATTGTCAATCGCTTCCGCCATTCTGTCCACACGCTCATTCTCTTCAAAAAAATGTATTGCACGAAGCACGGCTCTGTCACTGTGTAATATCGAACCGGCGTCATTGTAACTATCATGATTTAAAATCACTTTCATTAATTCATCTATATTAGTTTCACACAGACGCTTACATCCAAGCACTTCTGCCACCGAAAACATTTCCTTAGGAATTGCCGAATACTCTTCACTTAAGTCGGCATGTCCTTTTCCTGTATTTACAATAACAAGGCTGTATCCGAATTTTTCAAAGGAAAGATTTTTCTTCGTAAACTTCACTTCATTTTCATCAGAAAAATCCATATATACGGCACCACCGACAGCACATGTTATCTGGTCCATAAGGCCTGACGACTTATGCCAGAACTCATTTTCCGCGTACTGCCCTGCTTTTGCACAGTCATTTTCAGTCATTTTATTATCATTAAACATAAAATTAATAATTGCACATATAAGCATTTCATACGAAGCCGATGAACTTACTCCCGCCGATGGGATAACCTGCGTTGTCACATACGCATCAAAACCGCCCACATCAAATCCATTTTTCATAATATACGTACATATTCCCGCAACAAGTGATCTGCTGCCGTCGTATAAATAGCATACTTTTGCATCTGTATTATAGTTATTAACATAATCAGCGATAGATTTAAGGTCAACTTCAATATATTCATGTCCCTCGCTGTAAATTCTAATAATATCAGTTTCATTTGGAGCCGCTGCCGCAATTGTATCCATATCAATAGCTGCCGCTATCACCCTGCCGCCGTTGTGGTCGGTATGATTTCCTATTATTTCACTGCGTCCCGGTGCTGAAAAAAACTGAATTGTACAATTTCCACCATTTTCATATTCCGTGGCATGTCCGAATTTTTCAATAAATCCTTTTTCCAAATGCTTATATCTTTCATTTGTTTCAAGCGTTATCGTCTGCATTTACTTCCTCCATAAAATACAATCTTGCAGCAAAATCCTGATACAGCCTTACATCTTCACTGTATCCTGTAGCGGAAAAAGACTGTTTTAACTTAACTCCGGCATACATAAGTGTGTCTCCGTAAGCCGTATAATCTTCTGTCTCACCATCCAGTTTTACAAATTTTGAGGCAAGTTCCTGAACAAGAGAGCCCTGCTTTATGTGAACAGGTGAAACCATATTTACAAGCTCGCCAAACTCTTTAATATTGTGCTTTAACCTTCTGTTGTAAAAATGATATAAAGCATCGTCCTTTAAGCCATTCGCAAAAAAACAGGCGAATTGTGTATTAGGCACGACAAGTTTCTGCATAGTAAACCCGACAGCCTTGCTCATATCCTTTGATGCAACGCACCATGAAGCATTGTTGCCAGCTCCGTTATTAAGCACACCATGATTACGTGAATTTCTGTTATCAAAACATTCTCTGCGGTAAAAAGTACCATACTGTATAACTTCACGCCATTTTTTATACAATTCAATCTGAGCTTTAACTGCCATAAATTCGTCTTTTGGCAAATCACATAGATTAAATTCATATCCGAGATTTCCAAACGCCGCAACAGCAAATCTTGTCTCAAGCGGCATATTTCTTAATGTCTGATGATTAGGACTCGCCGAAACATGTGCTGAAATACAGCTTAGCGGATAGCCATAACTGTAATTATACTGAATCTGTGTACGACAAAGTGCATCTGTGTTATCGCTTGCCCAGATTTGCGGAAAATAACAAAGAATCCCAAGATCAAACCTGTTACCGCCAGCTGAACAGCCCTCAAATAAAATATCAGGAAATCTTTTTGTAAGCTCTCTCATACAATGGTACAATCCGCATACATATCTGTGTGCCATCTCTCCCTGCCTTTCAGGTGGGAGATTTTTTGAATAATAATCACTGAAAATCCTGTTCATATCCCATTTCACATAGGAAATGTCAGCCGATGAAAAAATATTGCTCATCTGCTCTATTATGTAATCCTGAACCTCAGTATTTGAAAGGTCAAGAATTCTCTGGTTTCTGCCTTCTGAATGTGGCTTTTCAGGAATATCAACAACCCACTCCGGATGTTTTTCATATAACCGGCTCTTAACATTAACCATCTCAGGCTCAACCCATATTCCAAAGTCAAGTCCTAGTGCTTTGATTTTATCCGCAATCTCCCTAATGCCACCGGGAAGTTTCTTTTCATTCGGTGTCCAGTCCCCAAGCGATGACGTATCATCATTTCTTTCGCCAAACCAGCCATCATCCATTACAAAAAGCTCGACACCGGCTTCTTTTCCGGCTTTTGCAAGTCTTAAAAGCTTTTTCTCATTAATATTAAAGTATGCTGCCTCCCAGCTGTTCAACAATATGGGACGCACTCTATTTTTCCATTTGCCGCGTACAATATGATTATTTACAAAATCATGCATATTATGGCTCATTGAATTAAATCCAGCATAGCCATAAGTCATAACTGCCTCAGGAGTTTCAAAACTTTCTCCGGCTCTGATTTTATAGGAAAATAATGACGGATTAATCCCTGTTACAATTCTTAACTTTCCATAAGAATTAACCTGTGCTGCCTCATAATGATTGCCGCTGTAAATAAGATTAAATCCAAAACACTCTCCGAAATTCTCCGATGTATTATGTCTTGCAATCATAACAAACGGATTTGCACGGTTTGATGATGTTCCCGTAACTGATTCATTGACATATTTTCCAGCCTCTAGGCTGATAATATTCCTATTCATCTCTCTTATCCATGCACCATTAAAAGACGAAAGTTCATAATCAGAATCATTAAAATCCAGCTGCATACTCATAAGACGGTTTAATCTGACATCATCTGTACTCTCATTTATAAACTTTGCACTTCTTGTAATAACATTACATTTTTCATATACATAATAGTGTAATTCCAGCTTCAGATTATAATTTGAATCTTTTAAAATAACTGTAAGATGTCCGACATTTCCATCTTCATCATACGAGCCCGGAAGCGTTTCTGATTCTTCTTTTCCCAATGTAATCTTAGAACTTTCAAATAAAAAATCAGACGTACTACTTCCGTCAGCATGGCTTACTTCTATAAACGGCTCCCTTATATCACCCTTTCCCCATGAAGACATTTCAAGGCACATATCCTCAAGTGAAAAATTATTAAAATCAGGACTGTATATATTAGTATTTCCTGGTATGCTAACATGTTTTTCGCAAAGAACCTGTGCATCCGCATGAATTTTTCTTCCATAATACAGATGCTGTAAATGTCCGCTCTCGCACTCCCTGAATATATATGATGTATTATCTGTATCAAGCTTATAAATGCCATTTTGTGCAGTAATCATAATTTATCCATCCTTATAAGTAATCAGTTTCTACGCTCTTTAATGCCTTTTGTAATCTCTTCCATTTTCTTGTCTGTAAGAATATATTTTTTGTGAAAATAAACCAGTGCAATAATAAGACCGATTATAGGAATTACAGTCATTGTCATTCTGAGTCCTGCAACCGAACCGCCCGTTGTGACAGCTGCATCTGCATCAGTATTACTGCTAAGATGGCTCAGTGACAGACAGATTGAAACTACAAGTGCCGCAACACCCGATGCCAGTTTAACAACAAATGTCTGCATAGAAAAAATCACGCTCTCATCACGCCTGTTATTTTTAAGTTCACCATAATCTACAGTATTTGCAAGGAAAATCGTAGTCAGTACAAGTAACATTCCATTTGCCGCAAATATGAAAAATGCAGGTATAAATAAAACAAATACGCTTGACATTGATGTAAATACAAGTATTAGAAGCACTATATATCCTGTGATTGCCATTGCAAAACTTACATAGAATATTTTCATTGTGTTCATGAATTTTCTAAGAAGCGGAAACAGAACCATCATTGACAGAATCTGAACCGCACCGCCGAATGTGTTAAAAAGTGTATATCCATTATACCAATCGGCACCACCAAAGTCATATTTAAAAAAGTAAATTACAAGATTTGAAGTTATGTATACAGAGGCATTGATAAGCACAATTGTCACAACCACAGCAACTGCCTGGTCATTCTGTACGAGTGCCTTAAACATCTGCTTTACTGATACACTTTCAACATTAACCGTAGACTTTTCTTTTATATTAACACAAGTTATAAGAATTGATACAAAAAACAATATTGAAATTATAAGTGCAAACCACTTAAACCCTGTATATTCATTTCCATTTCCAAGAAGATAAACACACTGCATTGTTATTACTGTAACAATTGCAGAACCTGCTCCTGCACATGAACGAGCCATTGTAGACATATTTTCCCTCTCCCTGCCTCCTTCCGTAAATGCAGGAATCATTGACCAGTATGGAATGTCCATCATCGTATATGTAACACCCCATAAAATATATGTAACCGCTGCATATGCAACAAGACCGCTTCCGTTTAATGCAGGTGGTGCAGCAAACATAAGATATAAAACTACCGCATTAAGTGCAGTTCCCACAAAAAGCCACGGGCGGAACTTTCCCCAGCGTGTTCTCGTCTTTGCAACTATCACACCCATCACAGGATCATTAAATGCATCAAATACTCTCGCAGCCATAAGAATAATTCCCATGGCAATCGCACTAACCCCAAGAATATCCTGATAATAATATAAAATATAACTTGCACAGAACATGTATACCATGTCTTTTCCAACCGCACCAATACCATATGATGCCATTTCTTTTTTAT
>ERZ1034946.609-NODE-609-length-16418-cov-6.431889_pt1 | contig 16418 bp, 12 predicted proteins | sample MGYA00520591_ERZ1034946 | MGnify/ENA primary metagenome ERZ1034946 (study PRJEB33766, sample SAMN09781753) | gut metagenome | biome: gut microbiome | host: Homo sapiens | place: Madagascar | study: EMG produced TPA metagenomics assembly of the PRJNA485056 data set...
TGTGATTCTCATTACTTGACTTGCCATAAAAAAAGTCGCCTCCTTTTCGCACTTTAATTTCAGTACGACAAGCGGTGACTGTACACATCTCCGTGTGTGTCCTTGAACTTACACACGTTGTTTCTACCTTTTGTAGACTCTGTTGTTTGTACAGTGACTTGTCGTCAGTTTCCTAACTTGACATTCGCTCCGCCGAATTCTCTGCCTTGCAGGCAGTAACTTCAAACTTCATAGCTATCATGCCACAGCAAGAGATATTATACATGACGAATTACAGAAAGGCAATACTTTATTTCAAAAAAACTTGCACAAAGTTCTAGTCCGTTTCTGTCTTCTTTCGTACATTTTTACAATACTCTCCGGCCGCAGGTTATGGCACCGCGACCGACTTTTATATTAGCACCTTTTTCCTATGGATGCAAGTGATTTTACACTATTGTTTCTATAACTTAAAGAGCATCAGGATATCCCCCTCTTCCAGCACCGACAATATAAGCATGTCTGTTTGTCCTAATTGCTTTGTTTCTTTTTCAAATAAAATTCTCCTTTCTTTCAGTAGATAATGTATATAGGCAATAGCATCCTCTCTCAAGTTTGTCAATCTTAAATTCAAACTTCAGGTTGAAAAAAGCCCTCACAGCAGATATATTATATAGAAGAAACACAACAATCACCGAAATGAAAGACGAGGAAACAATATGTGGTTAGCAGATAGATGGAAAGACTACGAAGTAATAGACTGCTCCGACGGAGAAAAGCTTGAGCGCTGGAAGAAATACATTCTCCTCCGCCCAGACCCACAGGTAATCTGGAGCACACCTAAACAGAATAAGAACTGGAAGAAATTAAACGGACACTACCACCGCAGCGCCAAGGGCGGCGGCGAATGGGAGTTTTTTGATTTGCCACAGGAATGGACAATCAACTACTCTCTTCCTATTAATAAGGAACTAACCTTCCACTTAAAGCCCTTCAGTTTCAAACACACCGGACTTTTCCCGGAACAGGCTGCTAACTGGGACTGGTTCTCACAGAAAATCGAAAAGGCTGTAAAATCAGGCAGAGAAATCAAGGTCTTAAACCTCTTTGCCTACACAGGCGGAGCAACTCTTGCAGCTGCAGCCGCAGGAGCACACGTCACACATGTTGATGCTTCAAAGGGAATGGTTACATGGGCAAAGGAAAATGCCTTATCATCAGGACTGGGGGATGCGCCTATCAGATGGCTGGTAGATGACTGCGTGAAGTTCGTAGAGAGAGAAATACGCCGCGGAAATCACTATGACGCAATCATCATGGATCCTCCATCTTACGGAAGAGGTCCAAAGGGTGAGATTTGGAAAATCGAAGAATCTGTATATCCACTGGTGCAGTTATGCCAGCAGATATTATCAGATGAGCCTCTTTTCTTCCTCATCAACTCGTACACAACAGGTTTGCAGCCTGCCGTGCTCAATTATATGATTAGCACAGTACTGAAAAAATATGATGGATTTGTCACAGCAGAAGAAATTGGTATTCCTGTTTCTTCAAATGGACTGGTGCTGCCTTGTGGAGCAAGTGGACGCTGGGAGCATAACTAACACTTGTATTTGTTTTCCAACATATTATAACTAAAATATAGACAAATCGAGGGACGCTCATAGAGCGCCCCTTAATTACTAATAGAACCTTTCAATCACAATATATCCATAACCATCAATACGCCCCGGCATATCAAGCCCATGACTTTTACCAGACCAAGTCTCAAGCCTCCTGCAAATCTCATCTAAATCACCAGAATCAAACACATAATCCTCACCCGAATTATTTATGACAACAATTACCTCATCCTCATCATTAACTCTGGCAAATGTATAGATTCCTTCCGCATCTTTGGTAAGCAGGGTCACATAATCTCCATTTCTCACCGCACTGTGCCTATTCCTAATGGCAATCCACTCCTTAAAAAGCTCATAGGCATTATCCTCCTTGAGCCAGGGCATCTTCTGCCTATAGTCAGGCTCCTCAATCCCATCAATATAGCACTCATCCCCGTAAAAGACAGACGGCACTCCATATCCCATAATGAGATAAAAAAATCCAAGCTTCATCCTAGCCCGGTTACCCTCGCACCGACTCAGGAAACGAGGTACATCATGGGAATCAAGAAAGTTCATCTGTGCAAGGGATACCGCCCTCGGATAGCGCATTATCATCCTGTGAATCTGCGCATCAAACTCCGACACTGTGAGGGTATTTCTCGCAAAAAAGTCTATACATAGATAGGAAAACCTATAGTTCATAGTTGAGTCAAACTGATCTCCCATAAGCCAGGCTCCTGCATCCTCCCAGATTTCCCCAATCATAATGGCATCTGTCTTAACTTGCTTTACCGCCTTTTTGAAGCCCCGCCAAAAGTCATGATTTATTTCATTTGCCACATCAAGCCGCCAGCCGTCTATGTCAAATTCCTTTATCCAGTAGACTCCCACATCAATCAGGTATTTCTGCAAGTCAGCATTACCGGTATTAAGCTTTGGCATCTCCTTGACATAGGCAAAAGCCTCATAGCTCGGCGGATCCTTATACTCGATTGGTTCAGGCATACAGTAAAACCAGTCATAATACTCAGAGCTGCTGCCCTTTTCCATCACATCCCTAAAGGCAAAAAAGTCCGGTCCACAATGATTGAATACCCCATCCAGCAAAACTCTTATGCCCATCTCATGACATTTTTTAACCAGATATTTCAAATCATCCTTGCTTCCAAGGCAGGGGTCTATCTCAAAATAATCGATGGTGTCATACTTGTGATAGGAATTTGCCTTAAATATAGGATTTAGGTATATGCAGTTGACTCCAAGCCCCCTGATATAGTCAAGATTTTCACAAACTCCCTTCAAAGTACCGCCATTATTTGTAATGCACTTACCATTTTTTGCACCAATGCCTGATATTTGACGCCTGCCATTGGCAAAGCTGTCCGGGAAAATATGATACATGACCACATCCTTTGCCCAGTCTGGAATATGGATTATATCCTCTCTCCTTATATATGGGAATTGGAAAAGCTCAGTCCTGTTATCTGTGATTTTTTCAGTTATGCTTCTCTCGCAGTAATAGAGGCAGTTTGTCACATCTAACCTATCCCGCAGTTCAAAATAATAGCAGACCCTAGTGTACTTATCCTTAATTACAGCCTCATAATAATCAAACAAATCATCTGTGGCTGCGCACCTCATATCCAGTTTTTTCAGCCGTATATTTTTACTCTGGTCAACCCGGTCTCCATACACCAGTGTGCAGCCCGCCATATCGTTTTTGGCAGTCCTAAGCCTTATGACCAGCGTGTGTTCATCCTCTGCATAGGCATATTGTGACAGGGGAATGTGCAGTATCGCTTCCTTTTTCATCTTCCTTCATTTTCCTTTCTAGCCCTTGACGGCGCCTCCTGTTATTCCTTCGACATAAAATTTCTGCATGATGACAAAAAGCACAGAAATAGGGATTGCGACAATTATTCCACCGGCGCAGAAGACAGAAAAATAATTGCCCACGAGAGTCCGCTCCACCAGCTTATAAAGCCCCATGGCAACCGTCCAATCCACCGGATTTTTGGATTTAATCATAAGCTTCGCCATCACAAAATCCATCCATGGTGCCAGAAACGAATTAATGACTGTGTACACGATGATGGGCTTTGAGAGCGGAATAACTATTCTGGTAAAAATCGTAAGCTGGGAGGCTCCTTCTAATTTTGCCGACTCCCTAAGTGATGCCGGTATGGTATCAAAAAATCCCTTGCATATGAGATAGCCCAGTCCAGATGCACCGGAATAGACCACGATAAGCCCCACTATACTGTCAGACAGCCCTACCAGCTTCATCACAAAGTAAATTGCAATCATTGACAGGACTCCCGGAAACATGCCCAGTATTATGGAAAAACTCATAAGCTGTTTCCTACCCCTAAACCTCATACAGCTTAGGGCATATGACACTCCCAGCACGAAAAACGTGGAAATCAGGCATACAAAGCAGCCTATAATCATGGAATTTTTAAACCATGCCGGGAAGTTTGCCACAGTGTCCGGCTCAAAAAATAACTGCTTATAATTATCAAGCGTCCATTCCTGCGGGAAAAAGTGCATGGTGTTGATGCCCTTATAACCGCTTAAGGATGTGACAAAGAGCCACAAAATCGGAATCATCCATATAACCGACAGGATGATGAGGAGACCGTGCTTCCAGATAACATTCCATGCTTTTTTCATTATTGGTAGTCCTCCTCTCTGTTTCCTGCGATAAATCTCGAAAAGCTTATAAGCGTAAGCGTTGCGCATATAGCAAAGACTATAATTCCAATCACAGATGCCATCTTATAACTTGACTCCTGATTGGTCAGTGTGAAAAGCCATGTAATTAGCAAATCCACCTCTTTGGCGCTGGAATTGGCAAACCTCATGCTCGGTGTGACATAGTCACTTGTCAAAAGGTATATGACATTAAAGTTATTGATATTTGACACCAGTGCTGTAATCAGGCTTGGTCCGGTGACAAAAAGCATGTAAGGCATGATTATTTTTCTAAATATCTGCCTTTCATTAGCCCCATCTATCCTTGCGCTTTCAAGCTGCTCCTCCGGTATGTTGAGCAGTATGCCTGTTGCCGCAAGCATCTGGTAGGGAATGCCCACCCACAGATTAATAAGTATGATGGTCACATGAGCCCACCCCGGTTTGGAGAGGAAAGGGATGTAGCTCAAGCCATCACTTACCAGACCGGCGCTTTGCAGCCAGCCGGTCAGCCCTATATTATTGCAGATGCTGTTTACAATTCCGTAATCGCCAAACATCTTGCCCACCAGAAGCAGGGTTACAAACTGTGGAATCGCAATCGTCACCACAAATATGCTGCGCCACAGCTTCTTTAATTTCACAACTCTGTCATTTATGAGCTTTGCCAGGAGGATGCCTCCTATATATGTGGAAAAGGTGGCAATAACCGACCAGAACAGGGTCCAAACCAGTATTCTCACAAAGACAAAACCAAAAGTCACAGTGGTGTTTGAGGTGAACATCTGCTTAAAATTTTCAAGCCCGACCCAGGTAAACAAGTATGTAGGCGGCTGATGGTCCTTGTCGTAATTGGTAAAGGCAACACAGACCATAAATATTATTGGTATTACATTAATCAGTATCACTCCCAGAGCCGGCAGGGTGAGCAAAGTTATGTGAAATTTTTCATTCACAAGAGCTGTCAAATCCTCCCTGAAAGAGTTGATATGCTTCCCCTGCTCCTTAAGCCTCTGCAAGCTGTATACATGCTTCATGTTGCCTATATATAAAAAGATAAAGGCAAAAATGAGAATTATTCCTATTATTCCCAGTAAAAGTATGAGCAGGGAATTGTCATAGTCATTCACCGTTTTGGACAGGGTCAGAGGGTCAAATATCTCCTCCCTCTGGACAGTTCCAAGTGTATTCAGTCTCCTGATATACTGCCACGAAACTCTGGCAGTATATAGAAAAAATCCAAGTTCTATCAAGGTCATAAGGATACCCTTCACAATCTGCTTTCTGCCAAAATAGCCTGCACCCATGACAATTAATGACAAGCGCGTCCATATATCTCCATTTTTAATTGCATTTCCAAAATCAGTGAAATATCGTCTCATTTTACTCCATCCTCTTACTGGGTGATTCCTTCTACTGCCTCATCAAGTAATGCCTGCACATCATCATATTTGCCCTCTACCAGTGACTGTCCCAGTGTTGCTGCAGGGTCCCAGTAGCTGTCGCCTACACGCTGTAAGTCTGCATAATTAGACTGGTCTGCCAGAGCGGCAAGTGCAGGAAGGTTTGCAATCTCCTCAGAAGCTGCTGCATTGATATTTGCAGGACCTTCGCCTGTTGCAACGCCAATCTTTTTCTGACTTGCCTCACTTGTGATATACTCTGCCAAAAGCATTGACCATCCGATATTTTTTGAATATGAATTAACACCAAGGAACTTGTAGCCTGCAAACGAGCTCATCTGTACCTGGTCTCCGTTTACTGTAAATGTAGGGAGTTTGACTGCTGCATATCCATCGCCATAGGCTTCCATAAAGGCATTTGTTGCCCAGGTTCCGTTTACATCAGCAATCATCTTGCCGTCCAGAGCAAATGCCTGCGCATCCTCGTTGACGCAGTTTACCATGGCACTGCTCTGGCAGATTTTTGTTACTGCAGCAGCTACGTCTGCTCCTGTGTATTTTGTATCAGTTGCATTCCAGTTACATACGTTCTTGCCATCGTCTCCCAAATGCATATCAAGCCCTGCCCCTGCAAAGAAGCCATACAAAAACCATGCTCCAGACACTTCCATTCCAACAGTCTTGCCCTTTGCCTCTGCTGCTGCCAAGAGGTTATCCCAGGATGACACGTCCTCGTCAGTCAGCTCATTCTTGTCATAGAAGAGGAAATATCCATTGGACGCTGTCAGAGGATAAGCATAAAGTGTACCATCCACAGAAGCCGCCTCCACTGTCGACGCTGCATTGGTCTCAGCCGGGTCATATGTATAGGTGGCGTCTATGCTCTGTAGCGCTCCCGCATTTACCATATCTACAAGCTGATCATCCGCAAAAACAAATAAGTCTGCCGCAGCCTCCGGGTCTGCCAGCACATCATCCTTACAGTTAGCCTCAGACTCTGCTCCTATGGTGATATCAAAGTCAACATCAGGATAAGCCGCCTCAAATTCATCTACGATTTCCTTCATTGTGGTTTGATAAGTCTCTGTCTCTGAGCACCACAATGTCAGCTCCACAGTGCCATCTGTAGAATCAATAAGTCCCTGAATCGCATCATCTGCGTTGTCAACCTTGGTGCTTTGCTTCTCACTGTCAGAGGATTTTTCTGTTCCTCCGCTTTGAGCCTCGTTACCGGTCTCTGCCGCATTGCTTCCACAGCCAGCCATCAGACTTACCAGCATGCCGGCAGAAAGAATTGACGCTAAGATTTTCTTCTTCATAATTACCTCCCTTTGGAAACTTGTTTCCTTAAAATATTATTATTTGTGAGTCAATCTCACCTGCTTGTAACTTGATGTTATTCTGCAAACCCTTTTCTTTCAAGCTTTTCCACTCTCATTAATTGACTTTTGTAAGGAAACCGCTACACTTGTTTATATAATTAGTGCATTTTTATTAATGGACTTTTTCCTTAAATTTTCTTAGCATATTCTTAGGAGGAAATTGACATGGCAATCACTATAAATGATGTAGCAAACGAGGCAGGAGTTTCCAAATCCACCGTGTCCAAGGTGCTAAACGGCTGGACTACAATATCCGCAGAAACCACATCCCGCGTCAATGAAGCAATTAGAAAACTAAACTATATTCCAAATTCCAGAGCCGTGTGCTTTGCCAGACAGACCACCAAGAATATTGTTTACCTGACAAACCTTGGCAAAGCTGCCGCCTACTATAACCCACATATGTTTGACATCATGTGCGGTGTCCATCATCAGTTATCAGAGTGTAATTTCACCCTGTCACTGGTTGACACCTCAGAGGAGGCATTTCCCGGCGAGCGCGCCCTTATGGAAATCAAGAGTCATTCATCAGATGGGCTTATCGTCCATGGTTCGGCAATCAATAAGGAGCTTGCAGACCTGCTTATCAAGGAATCCTTTCCTCACATTATAATCGGGCACCCCGAATTTAATGACAGGCTCTGCTGGATTGACACAAACCACTCTCTTGCCGGAGAGTACGCTGCCGAGCACATGTGTGTCTGTGGTTATAGCAATGTAGTTTTTATTGCAGGGAAAAGGACAGACGGTATATCAAACCAGAGACTTAAGGGCTTTAGAAAAAAGATGTTAAACGAAGGTCACCACATACCCAAGGAAAATATTATCTACACAAATGCCACAAGGCAGGGTGCATACGAGGCAACTCTTTCGCTGATTGCCTCAATAAAAAGCTCAGGCTCACCACTTCCTGACGCCATAATCTGTGAAAACAGCGAGCTGGCTGTGGGTACTGTGTCCGCCTGTCACGAACAGGGTGTAGATATTCCGGAGGAGGTTGCGTTTTTGTGTTTTGACAGATTTCCATTTTCGGGGATTTTATCACCAGAACCATCTGTGATTGATATAGATATGTACGATATAGGTGTTCAGGCTGGGGATATGATGATTAAGAAACTCAATAATCCTGAGCTGCTAATCCAAAGCTATACTACACTGCCGTTGTTCATACAGGGTAAAAGCACAAAACCCGCTCATTAGCAGCTGAGCGGGTTTTTTAATAATTACAATATTTTCTTCTTCTTAAGTATGAATATCAGGCATACACAAACCACAATAATTGCAGTAATGATTATCCCAAATCCATGAGCTGTATTAGCAAGTGGAACCCACTTCGCATTGACATTCATACCATAGATTCCAGACACAACTGTCGGTATAGCCATTACAAGTGTTATGATTGTGAGTGACTTCATGACGTTGTTCAATCTGTTATCTATAACTGAGCTCATCAGCTCTCTGGTTCCGTTTATGATGTCCCTGTAGATACCGGTCATCTCAATAGCCTGCTTGTTCTCGACGATTACATCTCCAAGCAGCTCCTTGTCCTCCGGATACTGCTCCAGTCTCTTGTATCTGGTAAGGCGGTCAAGGACTACACCGTTTGCCCTTAAGGATGTGGCAAAGTATACCAGTGTGGATTCCAGTTCGTGAAGGGCAATAAGGTCGACTTCCTCTGTGTCATCGCCGACTCGCTCCTCAATCTCTGTACGCATCTTGTCTATGATGCGGAGGTCGCTCTGGTATAAAACTGAGATTCTGTACAATATCTGATATACAAATCTAAGTTTTTTCTTTGTAGAAAATTCCTTTACCCTGTTATTTAAAAACGCCTGCAATACAGGTGTGTCCTCTGTGCAGACTGTGACAATCTCATCACTTGTAAGGATTATGCCCAGCGGGATAGTCGTATACGCTTCCTTGTCATGCCTGGTCTCTGTGGTTGGTATATCCACAAGGATGAGGGTGTATCCATCCTGAAGCTCGATACGGGAACTCTCTTCCTCATCGAGGGCGGCCAATACATCTTCGATATCCACGTCCAGCTCATCTGCTATTTTCTGACCTTCCGCCACGGAGGGGTGTATCATCTGTATCCAGGTACCACTTGTGATTCCTTCAACTTCCCTGATTTTTTTGTCATCGGTTCTGTAGTACTTAACCATGCCGCAGTACCTCCCTTCCCTTATTTGTCAGAAACTCTATCTTGCCATTCAGAGCTTCCATCACCAGCCCGGCCTGCCATCGGCAGCATCTCCAGGTGCATGGCAATCATATGTTCCTCTGATTGTATGGTTCAAATCCAAGCATTAAATATTTTAACACGTATAAGTTCAAAATAAAAGCCACTTTACCCCGCATTTACAAAAACCTTTACAAAAACCAATATTAAAAAACTAACATTTGAAAAACATAAATTGCAATGCAGCTATTTTAATCTGCTATTCCCTTATATTTCTCACTCTGCGCCTTGATAAGCTCTGCATCCTCAAAATAGTTGATTCTCATAGCACGCTTAACCTCTGAAAGAGTCTGGGCTGCTGTCTCTCTAGCGACCTCTGTGCCCTGACGGAGAATCTCATATACAGCAGGGATGTCCTTCTCGTACTCTGCGCGGCGGGCACGGATTGGAGCAAGCTCCTCCTGCAATACGTTGTTTAGGAATTTCTTTACTACCACATCACCAAGTCCACCTCTTGTATAGTGATCCTTTAACTCCTGAAGGCTGGCATAATCTGGCAGATATTCCTCAAAATGCTCTGGCTTGCTGAAGGCATCCAGATATGTGAATACGCAGTTGCCCTCAAGATGACCTGGGTCTTCTCTTCTGATATGGGTAGGGTCAGTGTACATGCTCATTACCTTTTTCTTTACATCCTCTTCTGTATCTGCAAGATAAATACAGTTACCAAGAGACTTGCTCATCTTCTGCTTGCCGTCTATGCCCGGAAGTCTGCAGCATGCCTCATTCTCTGGCAGAAGCACCTCTGGCTCAACCAGCACCTCATCATAAATTGAGTTGAACTTTCTCACAATCTCCCTTGTCTGCTCAATCATTGGAAGCTGGTCTTCTCCAACAGGAACTGTTGTTGCCTTGAAGGCTGTGATATCTGCCGCCTGACTGATAGGATATGTAAAAAATCCCACAGGTATGCTTGTCTCAAAGTTTCTCATCTGTATCTCGCTCTTTACTGTAGGATTACGCTGTAATCTGGACACAGTTACGAGGTTTGAGTAGAAAAATGTAAGCTCTGTCAGCTCAGAAATCTGAGACTGGATAAAGAGGCTAGACTTTGCCGGGTCAAGTCCTGCTGATAAATAATCCAGTGCAACCTCTATAATGTTCTGACGGATTTTCTCTGGGTTGTCGAAGTTGTCTGTCAGCGCCTGGGCATCAGCAATCATGATAAAAATCTTCTCAAATTCTCCTGAATTCTGAAGCTCTACTCTTCTTCTAAGAGATCCTACATAATGTCCTACATGAAGTCTTCCTGTTGGTCTGTCACCTGTTAAAATAATTTTTCCCATCTGTTTTTCCTCCAAAATATTAATCCGGTATGAGGAAATTTAGAGTGCTATTTATGGTCAAAAAAGGCTCCCATCCCAAAGGATAAGAGCCTGTTAAAGTCTTATTAGCCACCTAAGTTTACCACATACTAACATATGCCTACGATATAACGGTCCGATGCCGTCAACGCCTACTATTATTTCGGGCTGCCCTCATGAGTCCATTCAGAATATATCCATGTGCTGCTTTCCACCGTCTGCAGCTCTCTGAGACACTTTCATATACCTACTACTCTCAATCAACGGTTTACTCTTTGATGCTAACAAATTAAAAGATACTTGTCAACCTCTGCTTTAAGCTCAAGCAGGTCAGCCTCTGCCCAGTCAAAGCTTGTGACAGCAAGTGCCCTGAAAAATAAGCCGCTGATATCATCATCCAGATGAAGCTTTGCCTTTTTCTGCCTGATGCTGTAGGCAATTTTTTCAAGTCCTGCTATTATCTCAAGATTAAGCTTCTGGTTTGGAGCCTGACTTTTTCTAAAGAGACTGACATCATAGTCGCTGGTGTTTCCGCAGGGCGACTTGCACAGGGCACAGTCCGGGACCAGCTTGAATTTTTCCTCATGGACACGATCGGTCATCTGGGCAAGCTCACAACCTAACGTGGAATTGTTTGCATCTTTATTTCCATCTGGACCGTCTTCGGTACATAAATTTTCTTTTTTCTTATGGAGATTTCCAACCGAATGCAAAAGTGCAAGTCCATCCACCAGAGCCTCTAGTGTGGTCTCCACTGGTGCTGTATTCGCCGTAGACTTTGCAAGCCCGATAAGTGCTCCAAGCAGCTTGTCTTCCATCTGTATTATTCCTCCTGTTTATAGGCTTTCCAGTAATAAGCATCTTTCATGCTTTGGCACAAAAAGATAAGGCATAATATTTACAGGCTCACAGGTAAATATCATGTCTTATCCATATAATTTTTGTCATCTTATCAACTTTGGGACTTAGTATTTTATGGGCTGTATACTTTGCAGGACATCTTACTGGGATTTTCTGGCTGTATACTCAACAATCTCCGGTCTTGCTTCCTTCAGACACTCAAGCACGGCAGGATTAAATGTACCGCACTCACCATCATAAATCATTCTGAAGGCTTCATCCACACTGAAAGCTGCCTTGTAGACTCTCGGACTTACAAGTGCATCATAGACATCCACCACCGATACAATCTGTGCCCACAGTGGAATCTCATCCCCTGCAAGTCCATCCGGATAGCCCTTGCCGTCATATCTCTCATGATGGTATCTGCATATGTCATAGCAGTAGCGGTAATAATCGCTGTCCTCCTGCTTGAATCTCTCCAGAATTTCACAGCCCTTTGTAGTGTGGGTTTTCATAATCTCAAACTCTTCCCTGGTGAGCTTGCCCGGCTTAAGCAGGATATTGTCCGGAATAGCGATTTTTCCAATATCATGAAGAGCTGCGGCATTTGCCATCTGTGTGATATCCATCTCTGTGTAATGGCACTCCGGATGCATCTCCACCCATTTCTGAAGAATAATATATGTGAGCTTCTGCACACTCTTTACATGCTCACCAGACTCAAGGCTTCTGAACTCTACAACAGAGCTTAAGGCGTTTACCAAAAAGTCATTGTTTTTCTTCAGCCGGGCATGAGCATCCTCAAGATGCTGCATAGTCTTGGTAAGCTCCTTTGTCCTCTCCTCAAGCTCCTTCTCCATATTATTTCTGGTGTCATAAAGCTCAATGATATTTAAGGCTCTTCTGGTCACGACTCTGCGGGCAAATGGCTTGTATATAATATCGGCTGCTCCCAGCTCATATGCCATGGCATCTGACTCTGTGGTTGCCTCTCCTGTAATCATAATAACAGGTATATGCTCTGATTCCCCAGTCTCCTTCATGTGGCTTAACACATCGATTCCTGATTTTTCCGGCATGATTAAGTCTAAGAATATCAGGCAAAGCTCATCCTTGTATTCATCCAGCTTCTCGATTGCCTCCACACCATTTCCTGCTTCAATTATGTCGAAGTCTTCTTCAAAAATTATTTTTAACAGCTCCCTGTTTATGGGAGCGTCGTCTACTATAAGTATTTTTCTCATTTTTCCACCCAATGTTCCCATTTTTTCGACAATTTATTTTTCATTTATTCAATTTCACATAAATTCTAACATTTAATAAGTAAAAAAGCAATTTATATTAGTTAATGTTTTTAGCAATGGTTTTAGTTATAAAAGCTATAATTTATTTAAATACGAAGTTTTCACAATATTATGTTATAATCAAGAAAAATGTATAGGAAAGGGACGAGAATATGAAAGAGATACCATACAAAATTTACCTAGAAGAAAACGAGATGCCTAAGCAGTGGTACAACGTGCGCGCTGATATGAAGAAAAAGCCTGCACCAATCCTAAACCCTGCAACCCACAAGCCAGTCACACTTGATGAGCTTTCAGGCATATTCTGTACAGAGCTGGCAAGGCAGGAGCTGGATGATACTACACCATATTTTGATATTCCGGAGGAAATCAGGAATTTTTACAAGATGTACAGACCATCTCCTCTGGTAAGAGCTTATTGTCTGGAGAAGAAGCTTGGCACTCCAGCCCATATTTACTATAAATTTGAGGGAAACAATACATCCGGAAGCCACAAGCTTAACTCTGCCATAGCTCAGGCTTATTACGCAAAGAAGCAGGGGCTTAAGGGTGTAACTACAGAGACAGGTGCAGGCCAGTGGGGTACAGCCCTCTCAATGGCATGCTCTTATTTTGATCTGGACTGTCATGTATACATGGTAAAATGCTCATATGAGCAGAAGCCTTTCCGTAGAGAGGTTATGAGAACCTATGGCGCACAGGTAACACCTTCTCCATCAATGGAGACAGAGGTAGGACGCAAAATAAATGCAGAGTTCCCTGGCACAACCGGAAGCCTTGGCTGCGCGATTTCAGAAGCAGTTGAAGCTGCAACCAGCCATGAGGGCTACAGATACGTGCTGGGTTCGGTGCTCACACAGGTGCTTCTCCATCAATCAGTAATCGGACTTGAAACCAAGACCGCCCTTGACAAATACGGCATCAAGGCTGACATGATTATCGGATGTGCAGGAGGCGGTTCAAACCTTGGCGGACTTATCTCTCCATTCGCAGGAGAAATGTTAAGAGGTGAGGCAAAATACGACATCATCGCCGTAGAGCCAGCATCATGTCCTAGCCTTACAAGAGGAAAATACGCATACGATTTCTGCGATACCGGAAAAGTATGTCCACTGGCTAAGATGTATACTCTGGGTTCCGGATTTATCCCATCAGCCAACCATGCCGGCGGACTCCGCTACCATGGAATGAGCTCAGTAGTATCTGAGTTATACGATCAGGGATATCTCACAGCAAGAAGTGTGGAGCAGACTGAGGTATTTAAGGCTGCTGAAATGTTTGCACGAGTTGAAGGCATCCTGCCAGCTCCTGAAAGCAGCCACGCTATTAAGGTTGCAATTGATGAGGCACTTAAGTGCAAGGAAACCGGCGAGGAGAAAAATATCGTGTTTGGACTTACCGGAACTGGTTACTTTGATATGGTGGCTTACCAGAAGTTTAATGATGGGGAGATGAGCGACTATATTCCTACTGATGAGGAATTGGCTAAGTCGTTGGATACACTTCCAAAGATTGACTAATTGTAAGTGATTGAATCTTCCTGTAAACGCCTTACAATATAGAAAGATAACACGCAGAATAATATGTAAGACAGAAAAACGGAAAGGCTTTACAGCTTTTCCGTTTTTTGTCTAAAATTCTAAAAATTCACAGTGATTGTAGTCCCCTGCCCTATCTCACTCTCCAGTGAAAGCTTAGCATCATGAATCTCCACAATATGCTTCACAATAGCAAGTCCCAGTCCTGTGCCTCCGGTAGCCTTCGACCTGCTCTTATCCACCCTGTAGAAACGCTCAAATATCCTCTGCTGCTCATCTGCCGGAATGCCTATTCCATTATCCTTCACCACAAGTCTTGGCTGGTCTCCGCCGTGGACTTCCACCCAGACTGAGCCGTTTGGCTTGTTATACCTGATGGCGTTCTGCACCAGATTATCTGTCAGCTCCCGCATCATTTCCTTGCTTCCGCAGATATTACATTTTTCACCTGTATACTCAAGTGTCACCTGTCTGTTCTTTGCATTTACATCCAGGGCTTCCATACATTCTGATACAATCTCATTTAAATCAAATTTCTCAAATGCGCTCTGGCTGTCTGTTCTGTCAAGCTCTGACAATCTGATTATGTCGTTGATTAATGATAGCAGTCTCTGGGCATTCTTCCTGATTTCCAGTATAAAATGCTTCTGCTTTTCCTCATCCACCATACCGGCTTCAATCAGCTCTGCATAGCCTGATATAGCTGTAAGCGGTGTCTTTAATTCATGGGATACATTGGCAGAAAAGTCCTGTCTTGCCTTAGCTGCCGACAAAATATCCGTGTGCTGCTTGCGTATCATGCTGGCAAATGGCACCAGCTCCTTGTATGGCGGCTCCATGCTGGCATCCTCCATATTCTGTGCCATTTTCTCGATTGGTGCAATAAGCTGCCTCGTAAGCATGTGTGACAGGGCGATGCAGACTACCACTATAATTATCACTATGAGCATTATCATAGGTGATACTGCCAAAAATACCGACCATATGCTCCCCGCCTCTGTCGATACTCTGAGCACTGTCTTGTTATCCAGCAGAACGGCATAGTAGAAAGTATTTTTATTCATGGTATCTGATCTTCTGACACACTCACCCACACCATTTTCAAATGCCTCCTGTATCTCCGGTCTGTCCGAATGGTTGCCAAGTACTGTGGTGCTGGCGTCATTGTCATAGAGAACTGTACCATCTGTATCCACCCAGGTAACTCTCAGCTCACTGATGTCTGTGGACAAGTCTATATTATCCGGGTTAATGTCAGAGTTCTCAAAATAATGGGTGTCCTTTAAAAGCTTTGCACTGACACTCAGGTCATTTCTTATCTGCCTCTGAAAGAGATTGTAATATACAATTGTTGTGCTGATAGTTGATGCAAGCACTGCAAGGATTGCAATGAGCACCAGTCTTGTGTTTATCTTTCGTTTCATTCTATAACATATCCTACATTTCTAACTGTTCTGATTCTGCTTCCATACTCGCCCAGCTTCTGTCTCAGGGTCTTTATGTGCATATCCAGTGTTCTGGACTCTCCCACATACATTACACCCCAGACAAGCTCCATAATCCGGTCTCTCTCCAATACAATACCTCTGTTGATTAAGAGATATTGTAACAGCTCGTATTCCTTAAATGTCAGGTCTATTGTCTTTCCTGCAATTGTGACCTCGTGCTTTTCGTTGTTTAACACCAAATCATCCAGCACAATAGTCTTCACATCCTCCGGTTCTGTTCTCCTGAGAAGTGCCTTAACCCTTGATATAAGCTCCATGACAGAAAAAGGCTTTTTGATATAATCGTCTGCTCCATCCTCAAGCCCCTTTACCAAATCTATATCTGCAGTTTTGGCTGTGACCATGATGATAGGCAGCTTCTTTGTGTAGGGACTGCGCCTTAACTTCTTTACTATCTCATTTCCATTTTCATCCGGAAGCATAATATCAAGAAGCACCAGATCAGGAATAACATCTGCAATCTGCTTGTAGAAGCTTTTGGCATCTTCAAAACCCAAAACCTTGTGTCCTGAATTTTTGAGGGCAAATTCCTCTATCTCTCGTATGCTCTCATCATCTTCAACTATATATATCAGTGCCATTTTCCACTCACCCCTTTTATATTTTCTATTTTTTCT
>ERZ1034946.614-NODE-614-length-16217-cov-7.020728_pt1 | contig 16217 bp, 10 predicted proteins | sample MGYA00520591_ERZ1034946 | MGnify/ENA primary metagenome ERZ1034946 (study PRJEB33766, sample SAMN09781753) | gut metagenome | biome: gut microbiome | host: Homo sapiens | place: Madagascar | study: EMG produced TPA metagenomics assembly of the PRJNA485056 data set...
ATTGCGGCAGGGTCAGCTGTTTGAGCCAACGGCGAGTTCTGGCCCTGCCGCAATGGTTTTAGCCATCTCACGAAATCTTAGTTGTATCCCCCGACGGAGTCCTTGCCCGAGCCGATATCCTCTCCCTCTGGCGTACCTCTTTCTCTCCACCCTCACGGAACCCTAGTTGTATCCCCGACGGAGTCCTTGCCCGAACCGATATCCTCTCCCTCTAGCGTCCGCTTTGCTCTCCGTCTTCACACAAAAAAAATCCGGCATCTTCAGTCACCCCAAAGATACCGGACTCCAATCAGTTATAAGCTGGAAATGAGACTCGAACTCACGACCCCTTCATTACGAGTGAAGTGCTCTACCGGCTGAGCTATTCCAGCTTGTGATAAACACAACTGATATTATACCGTATTTTGCAAAAAATGCAAGCACTTTTCCAACAATCCACTCAAATTATTCCTACTACAACTTCCACCCCCTCTGTTCACACCCCATCATTTCTTCCCCGCAGAACTTTTCCTACGAGAAGTCACCTTCTTCACAACCTTCACTGCATCCTTCACAGCAGAAGATTTTTCCACCACCGTCATTTTCGCCTTATCAATACGTTTCCCCTTACTTTTCTCCGTAGTCTTTCTCACAGTTTCTTTCTTCACAATCTTCTTCTCCGGCATGCAGCTAAATACCGCCACGCCATAAGCCGGAAGTTTCAATTTCAGAGAAAACTCCCTGTTATCACACTCCACATGGACAGCCGCTTTCGCCCGGGCATTCACAACGCCCTGTCCGCCATACTTTCCACTGTCACTGTTAAAAACTTCCTTATATTTTCCCGCAAAAGGCACACCAACCTGGTAACTGTCATAAGACACCGGTGAAAAATTACATACCGCAAGAACCGTCTCCTCCGGTTTCTCTGTTTTACGAAGAAATGCAACCACATTCTCATCATAGCTGGTAAACTGTATCCATTCAAAACCATCTGAATTCCCATCCATCGCATACAAAGCAGGACAAGACATATAAAGTTCATTCAGATCATGAATATACTCCTTCAGTTCTGGCATGATATCTCTATCCGGCGCAGTCATCTTCACACCAGGATGCAGCATCAGATAACCATATGCTGCACGCAGCTGAGCATTTTTCTGCCTGGAAGATCCCGGAAGCTTTTCCAGAAACTCCCTCAGCGTACCCACATCCCTCTTTCCAAGAGTCAGTACATAATGTTCACTATACGCATACATCATTGAAAGCGTCAGCTGATCATAATAATTCCGTCTTTCCAGGGGCTCCGCTTCCAGATAAGAAAGAAGATCTTTTGTCCAGCCCCCACTCCATTTATAGTCAAATCCCAGATGATCATTTTCCACACTATCTGTAAGCTGCGGCCATAATCCATCCTCCTGTGCGATCAGGAGAATGCCCGGATCCTGCTTTTTTACAATCGAATTCAGATGTTTCAGAAACTCAAGTGCCTGAAGATTCTCATTGGAACCATAAAGATTCGGGGTCCACTGTCCTGCCTCTCGTCCGAAATCCAGATACAGCATCGCATCTACATCATCCATACGGAAGCCGTCCACATGGAACTCATCCAGCCAGAAAAAGGCATTGGAAATAAGGAAATCCTTGACCATAGGACTTCCATAATTATAAAGCATAGTTCCCCACATCGGATGAACCGCCATAGCCGGGTCCTGCACTTCATAAAGAGGGGTTCCGTCAAATTTCTCAAGTCCGGCATCAAACCGTGGGAACTGTGCCGGTGCCCAGTCCAGAATCACTCCAATCCCAGCCTGGTGAAGATCCTCCACCAGCGCACGAAAATCTGCCGCTGTTCCAAAACGGGTCGTCACAGCATAATACGAAGACGTAGAATATCCGCCTGAACTCTGGTCAAGATACTCCATCACCGGGTGAAATTCCACATGGGTATAACCGGTCTCTTTCAGAAACTCCACCAGTTCACCACTGTTTTTCCACTCTGTTACATCTGTCTCATAAATAGAAACCGGAACTTCACGGCTGGCAAATTTTTCACGTTCCTTCATCCACACTTCGTCCTGCCAGGAAAAATCCCCCAGATCTGTCACTACCGAAATCACTGACGGAGCTCCCTGTGTTCCATTTCCATAAGGATCTGATTTTCGCTGTACATTGCCACCTTTTATCTTAATCTCATACTGATAGGAAACGCCCGCCTGCACGCCTGGAACAAAAAGTTCAAAAATTCCGGACATTGGCATGCGATGCATCGGAAGTCGTCTTCCATCCCACCGGTCAAAATCACCGACTACACTGACACGGATCGCATTGGGCGCCCAAACAGCAAAATAGGTTCCCTTCACACCGCCACAGATACCTGGATGAGCTCCAAGCTTCTCGTATGCCTTGTAATAAACACCGGCACAGAAAGCTTTTTCCTCCTCTTCCGTGATCTGGCATGGACATTCATAGGCATCATAGAAAGTTTCTTTCATGCTTCCCCTGGTCACACGGAAGCGATATTCCGGAATCCTTTTCAGCGGAAGCATTACCGCATAATAACCGGCCTCATCTTCCAGGATCATAGGATAACTCGTTTTCCCTACAACTACTTCTGCAGCATCCGTTCCCGGAAAAAATCCCTGAATCAGAACACCATCCGCTGTTACCATCGGCTGCATCACATCACGGGGTGACGCCTCCTCACCATAAACAATCGCCTCGATCCGGGGCCAGTCCATATATTCATACGCTTTATCAGCCATAATCCTCTCCTCCGTCAAATTTGTTGTTTTATAGACTCAGTTTATCACTTTTTTACTAAAAAATAAAGATAACGGTTCTAATCTTCGTAAAAAGTAATGCAAGTAACCGGTAACAGAACAGAAAATAATTCAATTTGGTTCTTCCCAAAATCAGGTTCAACGATTATAATATGAGACAGAATATGAAACAAATACCCTATCAGGAGGAATCATCAATGGAAAACAAACTGTATGATGTAACAGCTCTCGGCGAGCTTCTGATCGACTTCACAGAAAACGGTGACAGTTCCCAGGGCAATCCTACTTTTGAGGCAAACCCTGGCGGAGCTCCATGTAACGTTCTTGCCATGCTGAACCGCCTTGGCAAAAAAACCGCATTTATCGGAAAAGTCGGAAATGATATGTTCGGCAAACAGCTGAAAGCTGCCGTAGAAGAATGTGGTATCGATACCAGAAATCTTGTCATGGACGATGAAGTTCATACTACCCTTGCTTTCGTACATACTTACCCGGACGGAGACCGTGATTTTTCTTTCTACCGTAATCCAGGTGCAGATATGATGCTGACAAAAGATGATGTAGACGCCGATCTGATCCGTAATTCCAGGATCTTCCATTTTGGCACACTTTCTTCTACTCATGAAGGCGTCCGTGAAGCAACCCGCTACGCCCTTGATGTGGCAAAAGAAGCCGGATGTATCATTACCTTTGACCCGAATTTACGCCCTCCACTCTGGAAAGATCTGAACGATGCCCGTAAAGAAATCGAATACGGTATGGAGCGCTGCGATGTACTGAAGATTTCTGATAATGAAGTAGAATTTCTTTTTGATACTACCGATTATGACAAGGGTGCTGCCCTTATCGAGGAAAAATATCATATTCCCCTTGTGCTGATCACACTTGGTAAGGATGGAAGCCGCGCTTATTACCGCGGACGAAAAGTTGAGGCTGCTCCTTTCCTTCAGGAAAATACTATTGAAACTACTGGCGCAGGGGATACGTTCTGTGCAAGTACTTTGAATTATGTCCTGGAGCATGGGCTTGGGGATCTCACAGATGAGAACCTGAAAGAGTTGCTTACTTTTGCCAATGCGGCGGCTTCTCTTATCACTACGAAGAAGGGTGCCCTTCGCGTGATGCCTGCAAGGGATGAAGTTCTTGACTTTATCGCGTCTCGTAAGTAGTGTATGTTATTCTTTTATTAATTTGATTTTTACTTTATTGGCTTTGAGAAGCTGAGGAAACCGCAGGGGGAGAAAGCACTCGGAGTTACGAAGCCCGCTTTTCTCCCCTTGCACCCCCTCTTTCCGGGCACGTACCGCGGAGGCGGCGCTTCGCGCCTGTCCGCAAACCGTTGTGTGTTCTACGTATTTTCTTTTCTTTGTTATATCTATATTTTTATCAGTAGTCTTATTGTATAGTTTATAGTGAATGTTCTTGCTGCCTTCCCAGAGTCATCTATCCCATTATTTAAATCATATAGCACTGAAATAACTGGTATATCAAATGCAATCTTTACCACTCCAATCCACTTTTATATCACTCAAAAAAAATCCGCAGATGTGCCCCGCACATCGAGACCCACCAACACCCTCCCGCCCTCACTCTCGGCTCAACCTTCCGCATCCAACACCGCCCCATACCTATAACGGCCTCACAACTTTCCACCCTCAACACCCCGTCAGGCCGTTCTCCTCCATCGGCTCAGCCTCCCCCATCCAATACCGCAGCATACAGACACAAGTCAACAAAGCTCCCACCTTCCACAACCAAGCACTCCTCCCAAAAAAAGCCCGAGGGGTGTGCAGAGGGGCCGCGGCTTTGCGGCCCCTTTGCGATTTTCTTTTTCTCAAAAAAATACTGTGCCCCGTTCGCCAAAAAAAGCAAACGACACACAGTATTTCAAAAAAAGTATTTCTAAGATCTTGTTACTTTACTTAACAACACGCACTCTGTACATACCCTCAATCTCCTTGAGTTCATCCAGTGCCTTAGCAGAAGCTGCACTCTCAAGATCAATAAGAGTATAAGCAAACTCTCCTTTACTCTTATTGGTCATATCCGCAATGTTCAGTCCCTCAGATCCAAGGATCTTAGTAACCTGACTGATCATATTCGGTGTATTACTATGTGCAAGAGAAATTCTTCCAACAGCCACACAGGTACCCATATCACAATTCGGATAATTCACAGAATTCTTGATATTACCATTCTCAAGGTAATCACGGATCTCTTTTACAGCCATCTCCGCACAGTTCTCCTCAGACTCCTCTGTGGAAGCTCCAAGATGTGGTGTTACCAGAATACCCTCGCGTCCTGCAACAGTCTCGTTGGCAAAGTCAGTCACATACTTCTTAACCTTACCACTTTCAACAGCCTCGATCAGCGCCTCCTCATCAACAAGAAGATCTCTTGCAAAGTTCAGAAGGACTACGCCGTCTTTCATCTTATCAAAAGCTTCTTTGTTGATCATCTTCTTTGTGCTGTCAAGAAGCGGCACATGAATGGTGATGTAATCGCACTGGCTGTAGATCTCATCCAGGCTCTTGCTGTGTTTGATAGTTCTGGAAAGGTTCCATGCTGCATCGATGGAAAGATATGGATCATAACCATACACTTCCATTCCAAGACCGCATGCTGCGTTTGCAACCATAGCTCCGATGGCACCAAGACCGATGATACCAAGTTTTTTGCCGCTGATCTCGCATCCTGCGAACTGTTTTTTCTGCTTCTCGGCAAGTTTGCCAATGTGCTCTTTATCTTTCTCCTGTGCAACCCACTCGATACCGCCAACGATATCTCTGGATGCAAGGAGCATACCTGCAAGTACAAGCTCTTTTACACCGTTTGCGTTCGCTCCAGGTGTGTTGAATACAACAACACCTTTCTCTGCGTACTCTTTAACCGGAATGTTATTGACACCTGCACCAGCACGTGCAACCGCGCAAACGCTCTTCGGAAGTTCCATGTCATGCATCTTCGCACTTCTTACAAGGATTGCGTCACACTGGTCAGCTGTCTCTGTTTTTTTATAATTGTCGCCAAAAAGTTTCAGACCTTTTTCAGCGATCGGATTCAGGCAATGATACTGGAACATTATGCATTCTCCTCCTCGAATTTTTTCATAAATGCAACCAGTGCCTCTACGCCGGCCTTTGGCATGGCATTATAGATGCTGGCACGCATTCCGCCAACAGTACGGTGTCCTTTCAGGTTTACAAGTCCTGCCTCGGTTGCCTCTTTGACAAACTTGGCATCCATTTCCTTGTCACCGGTTACGAACGGTACATTCATAAGGGATCTGTCTTCCGGAACTACAGTTCCTTTAAACAGCTTGCTGGAATCCAGGTAATCATAAAGGATTTTAGCCTTTTCCTCATTGCGCTGCTTCATCACTTCCAGACCGCCCATCTTCTTCAGCCATTTGAATACTTTTCCGCATACATAGATGCAGTAAGCATTCGGCGTGTTGTAAAGAGAGCCTGCGTCTGCATGTGTCTTATAAGTAAGCATGGTTGGGGTTCCCGGAAGAACATCCTCTGTGATCAGATCCTCACGGATGATCACGATAACCATACCTGCCGGTCCGATGTTCTTCTGAACACCGCCATAGATAATACCATATTTGCTTACATCCACCGGCTCAGACAGGAAGCAGGAGGATACATCTGCTACCAGAGTCTTGCCTTTTGTGTTTGGAAGTTTTTTGAATTTTGTGCCGTAAATGGTGTTGTTCTCACAGATGTATACGTAGTCTGCATCCGGGCTGATCGGCAGATCACTGCAGTCCGGGATATAGCTGAAGGTTTTGTCCTCAGAAGATGCGATCTTGTTTGCTTTTCCGTATTTCTGAGCTTCCTGATAAGCTTTCTTTGCCCACTGTCCTGTTACGATATAATCTGCAACCTTGTTTTTCATAAGGTTCATCGGGATCATGGCAAACTGCTGGGATGCTCCTCCCTGAAGGAAAAGTACCTTGTAGTTATCCGGAATGTTCATAAGCTCGCGAAGATCTTTCTCTGCAGTATCAATGATTTCCTGAAAAGCTGCACTTCTGTGACTCATTTCCATAACGGACATTCCTGTGCCGTTATAGTCCATCATCTCATCAGCTACTTCTTTGAGTACTTCCTCCGGAAGCACTGCCGGTCCGGCAGAAAAATTGTACACTCTACTCATGTTTCTTCATATCCTCCTCGTCAAATACATCATCAAGATTCGCACCAGCCGGTACCATCGGGAACACACTCAGATCCTGATCGATCCAGCAATCCAGAACGACAGGTCCCTCTGCTGCCAGTGCCATCTTAAGTGCAGGTTCCACATCTTCCATCTTTGTCACACGAATGGCTTTTGCACCCAGCGCCTCCGATAATTTCACAAAATCAACGGCGTCATCCAGTACTGTGGAAGAGTATCTCTTTCCATAGAAAAGCGTCTGCCACTGACGCACCATTCCAAGTACATGATTGTTCATAACAATCTGGATCAGCTGTCTACCACAGCGCGCTGCAGTTGCCAGTTCATTCATATTCATACGGAAGCATCCGTCACCTGCTATATTTACAACTGTTTTTTCCGGCCTGCCCATCTTTGCGCCAATTGCAGCGCCAAGGCCATAGCCCATGGTTCCAAGGCCACCGGAAGTAAGAAGAGTTCTCGGCTCTTTGTATTTATAATACTGTGCCGCCCACATCTGGTGCTGTCCAACATCTGTAGAGATGATGGCATCACCGTTCGTCAGCTCATAAAGTTTCTCTATAATATACGGACCTGTAAGCTGTGTGTGATCATAATTCAGCGGATATTTTGATTTCAGTTCCTGGATATGTGCGATCCACTCCGGGTGCTCTTTCTCCGGGATTTCGTCCAGAAGGCGTTTCAGCACTTCCTTCACATCTCCGATCACGCTTGCATCCACTTTGATATTTTTGTTGATCTCCGCAGCATCCACATCGATCTGAAGGATTTTTGCATTGTGTGCAAAAGTTTTCGTATTTCCTGTTACACGGTCACTGAAACGTGCTCCAAGAACAATGAGAAGATCACATTCCGTAACACCAAGATCGGAAGTCTTGGTTCCGTGCATACCTACCATACCTGTATAGAGAGGATCTTCTCCAGGGAAAGTACCTTTACCCATCAGAGTATCGCAGACCGGAGCCTGGATCCTGTGAGCCAGTCCCCGTACTTCCTGGTCAGCACCGGAGATCACACATCCACCGCCTACAAAAATAAACGGTTTCTTTGCCTCTCTGATCATTTCCAGTGCCTGATCCATATCTTCTTTGCGGATATTTTTGATCTCGCGGTTAACGGTAGCCGGATGGCATGGCTCGTACTCATATTTCATTCCTGTGATATCCTTCGGGACATCCACAAGAACCGGGCCAGGTCTTCCGCTTTTTGCAATATAAAATGCTCTTCTTAACGTATCTGCAAGATCTTCAATATTCTTTACGATGAAGCTGTATTTTGTTACAGGCATTACGATACCTGCGATATCAACCTCCTGGAAAGAATCTCTTCCCAGGAGTGGTCTTCCTACGTTTGCAGTAATGGCTACCATCGGTACGGAATCCATGTATGCAGTCGCGATTCCTGTTACCAGGTTGGTGGCTCCAGGACCGGATGTTGCCAGGCAGACACCCACTTTTCCGGTAGCTCTCGCATAACCATCAGCAGCATGGGATGCACCCTGCTCGTGGGAGGTCAGTACATGTGTGATCTCATCTTTGTATTCATATAAGGCATCGTAAACATTCAGGATCGCGCCGCCCGGATATCCAAATACGGTGTCAACGCCCTGTTCCTTCAGACATTCTACGATGATCTCTGCACCTGTAAGCTGCATGTCTTTCGTTCCTCCTTATTTTGCTTTCGGTACTTCCAGGATCGCACCACGGTTTCCGGATGTTACCATGGAAGCATATCTTGCCAGATATCCGGTTGTTACCTTCGGCTCTCTTGGCTGCCATTTTTCTCTTCTTGCCTGCATCTCTTCGTCAGAAACTTTGATCTCCAGTTTCAGTTCCGGAATATTGATGCTGATGATATCGCCTTCCTCAACCAGTGCGATCGGGCCGCCTACGGCTGCCTCCGGTGATACGTGTCCGATAGCAGCTCCTCTGGATGCGCCGCTGAAACGTCCGTCTGTAATCAGGGCTACGGAAGAACCAAGTCCCATTCCCACGATTGCGGATGTCGGGTTCAGCATCTCTCTCATTCCAGGACCACCTTTTGGTCCCTCGTAACGGATAACAACTACATCACCCTCTACGATCTTGCCGCTCTTGATTGCCACGATTGCGTCATCCTCGCTGTCAAATACACGTGCAGGACCCTCATGTACCAGCATCTCCGGTACAACTGCGGAACGTTTTACAACGCCGCCGTCCGGTGCAAGGTTTCCTTTCAGTACGGCAAGTCCGCCTGTCTTTGTATACGGATTGTCGATCGGGCGGATAACTTCCGGATTCAGGTTTACACAGTTTTTGATATTCTCGCCGACTGTTTTTCCGGTTACTGTCATGCACTCTGTATGGAGAAGTCCAAGCTTGTTCAGCTCGTTCATAACCGCATAGACACCGCCGGCCTCGTTGAGGTCTTCCATGTAAGTCGGGCCTGCCGGTGCAAGGTGGCAGAGGTTCGGAGTCTTCTCACTGATCTCATTTGCAAAGCTGATGTCAAAGTCCATTCCGATCTCATGTGCAATAGCCGGAAGATGAAGCATACTGTTTGTGGAGCATCCAAGTGCCATATCTACGGTAAGAGCATTTAAAACTGCCTCTTTTGTCATGATGTCTCTTGGGCGGATGTTCCTTCTGTACATTTCCATTACCTGCATTCCTGCATGTTTTGCAAGACGGATACGCTCGGAGTATACGGCCGGGATGGTACCGTTTCCTTTCAGTCCCATACCGAGAACCTCTGTCAGGCAGTTCATGCTGTTTGCAGTGTACATACCGGAACATGAGCCACAGGTCGGACAGGTTTTGTTTTCGAACTCTGCCAGGTCATCTGCTGTGATCGTTCCTGCTGCATAGGAACCTACTGCCTCAAACATGCTGGAAAGGCTTGTTTTATGTCCTTTTACGTGGCCGGCAAGCATCGGACCGCCGCTTACGAATACAGTCGGAACATTGATTCTTGCTGCTGCCATCAGAAGTCCAGGTACGTTTTTGTCACAGTTCGGAACCATAACCAGGGCATCAAACTGATGAGCCAGTGCCATAGCCTCTGTGGAATCTGCGATCAGGTCACGGGTTACCAGGGAATATTTCATTCCAACGTGTCCCATTGCGATTCCGTCACATACTGCAATCGCCGGGAATACAACCGGTGTACCGCCAGCCATTGCAACGCCAAGTTTTACAGCGTTTACAATCTTATCAAGGTTCATATGACCAGGTACAATCTCGTTGTAAGAGCTTACGATTCCTACCAGTGGTTTGTCCATTTCTTCTTTTGTCATTCCAAGGGCATTGAACAGGGAACGGTGTGGTGCCTGCTGTGTGCCTTTTCTTACGGTATCACTTCTCATTTTTTAAGGTTCTCCTTTTTATTCTTTACGACGATACATTTCTGTATCTCTTATCTGTTCCTGCACATCTGGCAAAAATCCTCGTGTTTTTTGCCAGACGTCAATTCTTTTACAGTAAAGCAGTCATTGGCATTCCGCTTTATATTCTATGTTCCAGTCTATTTATGCGATGGCATCTGCGATCAGGTCGCCCATCTCTTTAGTTCCCACAAGTTTGCAGCCCTCAGACATGATATCTCCGGTTCTGTAACCAGCTGTCAGAACTTTCTGTACCGCTGCTTCCACAGCATCTGCCTCTTTGTCAAGATCCAGAGAATATCTCAGCATCATGGCTGCAGAAAGGATAGTTGCGATCGGGTTTGCCTTGTTCTGACCTGCGATATCCGGTGCAGAACCGTGGCTCGGCTCATAGAGACCAAGTTTTGTCTCATTTAAGCTTGCGGAGGAAAGCATTCCGATGGAACCGGTTACCATACTTGCCTCATCAGAAAGGATATCTCCGAACATGTTCTCTGTAAGGATAACATCGAACTGTTTCGGGTCACGTACCAGCTGCATTGCACAGTTATCAACCAGCATATGCTCCAGTGTTACATCCGGATAGTCTTTTGCAACATCTTCCACAACACTTCTCCAAAGTCTGGAAGAATCCAGAACGTTTGCCTTATCTACACTTGTAACTTTGTTTCTTCTCTTACGTGCAATCTCAAATGCCTTGATGGCAATGCGGCGGATCTCGTTCTCATTATAGGAAAGAGTATCTACTGCTGTGCGGACGCCGTTCTCCTCGGTAGTCTTTCTGGCTCCGAAATAAAGTCCTCCTGTAAGCTCTCTTACGATAATCATGTCAAAACCATCTCCGATGATCTCATCACGAAGCGGGCATGCATCACGAAGCTCATTGTAAAGATATGCAGGACGAAGGTTTGCAAAAAGGTTCAGCGCTTTACGGATTGCAAGAAGTCCTGCCTCCGGACGTTTGGACGGCTCGAGTTTGTACCACGGGGATGTCTTGGCATCGCCACCGATGGAACCCATCAGTACGGCATCAGAAGCTTTTGCCTGGGCAATGGCCTCGTCTGTAAGAGGTACTCCGTGAGCATCAATGGATGCACCTCCTAAAAGAACTTCTGTGTATGAAAATTTATGACTGTATTTCTCGCATACTCTGTCTAAAACTTTTTTGGCCTCGGCAACAATCTCCGGGCCGATTCCGTCTCCCGGAATCAGGGCAATTTTGTACTCCATTTTATTCACTCCTCCGATTTCCCCTGTGCTGTAAAATTTTAACGCACTGGTGTGGATAATTGTTATTATCATAACGCACTTTTCGACGGATTTCAACCTATTAAATAGATAAAGTTATCTCCGGAATGCAAAAAATAAACGGTAATTCCCTGTTTCTGCCGCCACAGAGACCTACTTTCACAACAGAAAAAAGAAAAACTGCCCTACCATTTCCGGTACAGCAGTCTTTCTTTTTCTATTATATTCTGTTTTTACTGATGATCTTCTCAGAATTTTCCGCTGGAGCCGCCGAAGGTATCACCGGAAGATGATGTATGAGTGCTGGAACCACCGTTACTATCCTCATTTTTCGGTTTTGCGGATTTTGACACTGTACTGTAGAGGTAAAAATCATTACTTCTGGTCACCTCCATACTGCCCTGCCGCACGTAAGAAGCAGCCTGATCCTGTTTTCGCACAGTTTTCAGCTTTCTTCTCATATTTCCGGTCACCAGTAAGCCTGCCACAAGCCCCACAGCAAGAGCGATCAGCAGATTTGTTCCCACATCAAAAGGCTCATCCGGAAGGTTTTCCACATCATATGGCTCTGCCTCATCTGCCTGCGTGATAAAATCATCGCATTCCGTGGCAAACTTCTGAAACGCTTCGTTATAATCTCCGTCACTTAAATAAGGCTTCACCTGATCCATGATATAGGACTGTCCGGCATCCGTAAACACTTCTATCGCATATCCGTGTGTTGCAATGGCCCAGTTACGGTCTCCCATATCCAACAGGAATAAAATACCGTCACCATTTTCCCCCTGTCCATATCCATGGTCAATAAAATAATCCTCTGCATACGCCTGGGCTGTTTTTCCCTCAAGACTGTTAACGGTAACGACCACAACATCTACCTGATCCCGCTCACTGATCTCATCCAGAGTACTGCTCAGGCTCTCCTGCTGCTCTGCATCCAGAAGTCCCGCCTGGTCATCCAGACGGCTTACGGTGCCTGCCCATACCGGAAAAGCACATGCCAGGCACAAAAGGATCGATATCAAAAATGCGGATATTCTTTTTTTCATGGCATCCACCTCCCTACAAAGCCCAGATCAGATACAGGATAATATACGTGATCACACCCACGACCCCCGTTGTTCCCAGGAACCATCGTGCAAAAGCGTTCTTGTCTGTAGGCAGATTTCCCACAAATTTCCCTGTCTGACCATTCATGGCAAATATGTAATTATCACCCTTCCACTTCGTCTGCAGGATCCATACGGGATATAACGCATATTTCGTGATTCCGTTATGAAGCCGGATACTGGTATTTTCCGGTACCACACTGGCGTATCCTCTCACCGTATCCCGGAATGCAGCCTCTGTGCTGCGGCGGATACGCTCATTGGCACGTTCCTCACACTCGCTGGCTGTCACATCATATTTATCTGCAAAATATCCAGCCAGATATGCAGTCTGAAAATCCACCGCTTCTTTGAAATCAAAAGGCTCTATAGACTCCATCAGATCATTTTCCATGCTGGCAGAGCCATCCACCGGTACATGATCAAAACCAAGCGAACCACTTCTGTGTACCGCATAATAGCTGGTCTCCGTATAATCATAATCGCTATCGCTCCAGAACCGGGTCTTTGTTGCACGGTAACGGATATCTGCATCTGCGTCTGTGTCATACAGCCAGAACGGAACGTAGATACCCTTAACCTCACTGATATGATTCTCCGACTTAAACGCTTTCGGGAGAAGGCGCTTACCGGTAAGATGCTTTTTCAGTCTCTCCTTCGCCGCTTTCTTGTCCAGCTTAAACGGGATCACATAATCCGGCTTCAGCGCACCGGACAGCTGCCCGGTCATCACTACCGGACTTCCACAAAACGGGCAGGCCGTTGCTGCCGTATTGGCATCTCCCACGATCTCACCGCCACAGGACTTGCACACATAGGTACGCAGACTCTCACTCTCTCCGTCCTGCCACTCACTGCCGGCCTCATCCGACCAGCTCATATCCTCAGACTGCTCTTCCTCCACAGTCTGGGCATATTCCGATAATGTCCCGACATCAAACTCCGTATCACAAAACGGACACTTCATCTTCTGCACAGAACTGTCAAACTCTATGGAGCCACCACAGCACGGGCACTTAAACTCCTGCATCTTCGCCATATATTCACCTCAATTCATCATTCTGTATCCAACAACCGGCAGGAGTTATCCTGTATTTTGCTCCTGACCATCTCTCTTTCTGATCTATACCGCATCCTCCGGTCCGAACGGATCCCCACACTCTGGGCAGAATTTCGGCGGATTCTCCGGATCTGCCGGTTCCCATCCGCACCTGCTGCAGCGATACTGCATCTTCTTCTCCGGCTTCTTCGCTCCGCAGTTCATGCAGAACTTTCCTTTATTCACCGTACCGCAGGAACAGGTCCAGCTGTCCTCCACCGGACGCGATGCGCCACACTCCGGACAGAATTTTCCCGAAGAAACAGCTCCACAGCTGCAGGTCCAGGAACCAGCCGCAGTCCCTGCTCCGTTCCCTGCCGGCGAAACCGGCTGCGCTGTCTGCTGCTGTACACTCTGCTGCTGCGCTGCCTGCTGCTTCTGTCCCATCTCAAACAACTGCTGAGCATTCAGACCACCTGCATTAGCAGCCATACCCATGCCCATAAAGCCAGTCATAGCCCCTGCAGAATTGGAAGCCGCAGCCTTCATAGCATCCGCCTGGGCCCCGGTCAAAGTAGCCGCAGCCATAGCAGGATCACGCATCATAGCCGTACGCTGGGCCTGCTTGATCATCTCAGCATCCTCATCCGGCAACGTCACAGAACCAAGAGCCACACTGACCACCTTAAGTCCACGAAGCTCCTCCCACTTGGCAGAAAGCACCTCATTCATGGCATTCTCCAGCTCCGTATTATGAGTCACGATCTGATTCGGACGCATCTCCAGCTCCGAAAGCCTTCCGAAAGCAGGCTGCAGCGCACTGATAAACTCAGCCTTCAGCTGTCCGTCCAGCTCCTCCCTGGTATACTCACGCTCCACATTTCCACACACATTCGTATAAAAAAGAAGGGGATCCGCGATCCTGTAGGAATAAACACCATGACACCTCACAGCCACATCCACATCCAACCCGATCCTGGAATCTACAACCCGGAACGGAATCGGATTAGCAGTACCAAACTTGTTATCCACAAGCTCCTTGGTATTAAAATAATACACCCTCTGATCCTTACCCGTATCACCGCCAAAAGCAAACCGCTTCCCGATCGTATCAAAGGTCTTCCTGATACCGTCACCCAGACTACCAGAAAAAATACTCGGCTCCGTAGAAGCATCATACGTATACTCTCCCGGATCCGCACAAACCTCAACAACCTTCCCCTGTTCCACGATCATCATACACTGCCCATCCGCCACAGCGATCCCGCTGCCGCTGGAAATAATATTATCACTCCCATGCTTATTGGAAGACCTGGAAGAAGACCTCTTCGTCCCCTTCACAACCATCACTTCTTTATCCATAGCCTCACAGTAAAAAAACTCCTTCCACTGATCCGCCAACGTACCACCCGCTGCACCCACAGCCGCTCTGATAAGACCCATAAATCCAACCCCTTTCTGAAAATTCATTCTTATTTATAATTTTACGATATTCCAAAGCTATCGTCACTCTCATTTCTGATAGTAACATCATTATTACACGAATTTTATCAAAAATCCACTTATTTCTATACAATATTACAATTGTCATATTGTAATCTCAGCCCAATCACACTCACTACATATCCCCACCCTCAGGCTGACAGCGCAGCGCTGACGACCCACAACCTGCCGTCAAACGACACTCCTTTCTCACCGGAAGCACCAGCCGGGGAAGGGGATGCTGTCTGGCTCTGCTTCTGCAGGAGGGGAGCTGGTACTTGGGCGCCGGGATTCTGCGTTGTTTTTCAAAAGTTCGCTGTCTGAGCGGCAGCAAGCCGCGAGTTCGGACTTTTGGAAAACGGTTTTAGCAGAATCCCGGCGCCCTAGAACCAGCCCCCGACGAAGCCGCAGACCAGACAGCATCCCCTTCCCCGGCGTCCCTTCAACCATCCCTTCCGCACAAAAAAAAGACACCGCGTCAAAAAAACGCAGTGCCTTCCCATATTCACGTTATTGCCAATAGCATCAAGCAGAAGCCTGATCAGCCTTCTCAACCTCAGCAATCGCCTGCTTCCTCATAGGAATACGGCAATTCTTATTATTACCAAACTCAACAATAACATCTTCCTCAGTCATATCAATAACAACACCATAAAAACCACTGGTAGTAACAACACTGTCACCAACCTCCATGCTGTTCAACATAGTCTGAGTTCTCTTCTGCTCCTTCTTCTGCGGACGGATCATCATAAAATACATAATTCCAAACAGAACTACGATCCAGACAATACCAAGACCCGCGCTAAGTCCGCCAGCTGCTGCTGTAGATGATGCGATCATTCCAAATTCCTCCTGCTAAAATCAATTCTTCTTATGCGGTCACCCGCCGTTTCTGACCTATAGCAGCTCCCGCCACTATAAAAAATGTCACTTCGTACTATCATACACAAAAACCAAGAAACCTTCAAGCGTTTTCTTATAAAATCAAAGTAATTTACGCAAATTTTATAAATAAAAACTACCGGTTCCCG
>ERZ1034946.616-NODE-616-length-16123-cov-6.910630_pt1 | contig 16123 bp, 12 predicted proteins | sample MGYA00520591_ERZ1034946 | MGnify/ENA primary metagenome ERZ1034946 (study PRJEB33766, sample SAMN09781753) | gut metagenome | biome: gut microbiome | host: Homo sapiens | place: Madagascar | study: EMG produced TPA metagenomics assembly of the PRJNA485056 data set...
ATGCTTTGGCATACATAAAACCTGCCACCGGCAGCTTTTATTGCATACTTTGGTATAGAAAAGGGACTGCGGTTGCAGCCCCTTATTTTTTGAACATATTGTATTTTAAGGCTGTGGCAGTACGCTCTTGGCTGACACCTTGCCCCATTCACGGACGTAAATTACGTGGTTCATTACAAAGCCAAGTATGATTGCTGTCGATACATCAAATACTGAATGCTGTTTTATAAACATTGTCGAAAGTATTATGCTGATGCACAGGATGAAGGACACAACCTGTATGGTTTTCTTATGCTTCAAATCCTTGCTGTTTACAACCATCAGATGCACACCGATTGAATTGTAAACATGTATGCTTGGAAACAGGTTCGTCGGTGTATCAATCGAATACAGATAACCACATAGGGTTGTAAAAATATTGTGGTGCGAAAAATATAAAGGACGTAAATCATGTCCGTTTGGATATATGGTTGATGCTATAAGGAAGACTGTCATTCCTGTAAAGAGAAAACCACATAATTTATAAAAGTCAGTCCTGTTGCGGAGGGCTGTATATGCCACACCCCAGGCAACGTAGCCAAACCACATGAAATAAGGTATAACAAAATATTCACAAAAAGGTATGTAATCGTCCAATGTCATATGTATTACATGAAAATGGGTCGTTACTGCTTTTTCTACATAATTAAACCAGATAAGGTAAATTATGAAGTAAGACAGAATCCAAAGATGCTGGTATTTTTTGAGAAATTTTTTCATATTAGCACCTGCCTATCAAAAACTTTTCTTTGCGTTCGTTGGAATTATAGCACTGAGAAAATTCAGGTACAATAGCATTTTATGAATGTTAATAAATTTTATGAAAATATTAAGAAATATACATAAAACCATAATTTGATTTGTATATTTTTATACTAAAGGTATGCAATAAAAGCTGTGGCTGGCTGGTTTTGTGTATACCAAAGTATGCAATAAAAGCTGCCAGTGGCAGGTTTTATGTATATTTCATTGACTTTATTTTTTTTGTAAGTATAATGGTGCTGTGTGCAATAAATACATAGTATAGTAATAATTATTTATAAAGTGAGGTTTATAAGTTGGAGAAAACTAAGGAGAAAGTAGTAGATAATTCTACTGCTGAAAAGAAAATTAACAGGAAAAAGCTGTTTGCCATTCTCGGAAGTGTTGTGGGGGCAGTCCTGTTGATATATGTGGGATTTTCAATTTTTTTTATGAGCCATTTTTATTTTAATACTACTTTGAATGGAAAGAATGTATCAGGCTACAGCGCTGACAAGGTGTTTGACAACTGGGAGGATGAAATCGGAAACTATTCGCTAAGGATAGTTGAGAGCGATGGAACAGAGTCAGAACTCAAGGGTTCAGACATTGACATGGTTCTCCAGTGGGACGATACCATTGCCAGAATGATTTCAAAGCAGAATGGTTTTGCCTGGCCTGCAAAGCTTTTTAATCCGGACCAGAATACCAGTGAAGCAATCGTAACCTTTGATGAGGATAAGCTTGATTCGGCTCTGGATGGTTTTTCCTTTATGGATAAATCAAAGCAGATAGATCCTGTAGATGCCACTGTTTCAGACTACGATAAGAATTATGGCTACACACTTGTAGAGTCAGTTCCGGGAACTGCTATTGACAAGCCGGCTCTTAAGGAAAATATAGAGAAAGCTCTCTATGGACTGGCTGATACTTACCAGATTACAGAGGGAAACGGCTATCTGGCTCCAAAGATTGCAAATGATGATGAAAAGCTTCTGGCTGCCATAGATACAATGAATAAATATGCAGGTTCTGAAATTGATTATGAGATTGGTTCTGAGAAGGAGACTCTGGATATAAACATATTTGCCGACTGGTTAAGTGTCAATGATAATGAAAAAGTAGAGATTGACGAGGAAAAAGTAGCAGACTATGTGGCCGAGCTTGGAACAAAGTATAATACATATGGCAAGTCGAAGCAGCTTGCTACATCTTATGGAACAACAATCACAATGAGCAACTGTCATTATGGATGGAAGATAGACGCAGAGACAGAGGCTGCGGCAATCGTTGATGATATAAAGGGTGGTGAAAAGGTTACAAGAGACCTGAATTACCAGTACACAGCGGCAAGCCACACTGGAAATGATTATGGAAACTCATATGTGGAGATAAACCTTACAGCCCAGCATTTATATCTGTACAAAAACGGAAGCCTTGTTATTGATTCTGATTTTGTATCAGGAAATCCTTCGAAGGGAAATGCCACTCATACGGGTGTATTTGGAGTTACTTATACAGAGAGAAATGCAACTTTAAAGGGACAGAATTATGCCACACCAGTTTCCTTCTGGATGCCATTTAATGGCAACGAGGGTATGCATGATGCAACCTGGAGAAGCTCTTTCGGGGGAAGCATTTACAAGAGAAATGGTTCCCATGGATGTGTAAACCTGCCTTACTCAGTTGCCCAGACTATATTTGAAAATGTGTCAGCAGGCTTCCCGGTATTTGTATACGAGCTTGCAGGAACAGAGTCCCAGAAGGGAATAGATCAGGATGCTGCGGCAGCAGTTGACAGTGCAATTGATGCAATTGGTGAGGTCACAGCGGCTTCCGGTGATTTAATCGCAGCAGCAAGGGCTTCATATGATGCACTGTCTGACAGCCAGAAGAGTTATGTGACAAAATATCAGCAGCTTGCTGACTCAGAGGCAGCATATTCTGCAATTATAGCAAGCATGGCACCAGTGCAGTAATTTAGATGACAAATTAATAACAAATAATATGAAAACCGCGATATATGTTTGTATATCGCGGTTTTCTTGTGCTGCAATGCATACAGAGAAGCTGACACCAACCGAACATGCCGATGGCAGCTTCGATTGGCTTCTAGAACTCCAGAATGGCGACATCCCATGGCGCAAGTGTTATTGTGTCACCTTCATGTATAGGACAGTCACTTATGAGTTCTATGCATTTCGATTTATGGTTTACAATCGATTGATCCTTATCCGAGTAGTTAAGGAGGTACACGATTTCTTTGCCTAAGCTGTTTATTCCTCGTTTGATTACAACCGGGTATCTGGCATTAAACTCATTACTTGTGAGCCTGCTGTCATCCTTGAAGAAGTCCTTTAAGATTTCTATTAAGGTGTTTTCTCCAAACATAGCACCCAGATACATTGCCCGTCCACTGCCATAGCGGTTTAAGGTAACGGCTGAATATGTGTTCCATACCTTGTGGTCATAATGACAAAGTGTTTCTGCTGTGTCACAGGTTACAAGCTCCATCCATTCTGTCGCATCGCTTGATACGTTATTATAGCTTATCTTTACATTTGCCGGATAAGTGAACTGGTCATACTTTATTCCCAGAGTCTTACATAAAATATGTGGCTGGGTGTCGTGGTATATCTTAAGGTGCTCATCTGAAAAGCCACTCTTAAAGGTCACAAGCAGATTACCTCCATTTAAGGCATATTCGTCCAATGCTTTTAGCTCGTTTTCACTTGCGCTGTAAAGAGCCGGCACAAACAGGTAATCATAATCTGAAAAATTATCTGAGTGTGACGATATTATGTCATATTCTATATTCATCATGTAGAGGGCATCGCACAGCCATCTGAGGACTGTGTTGTATCCGTCTGCGGTTTTACTCTGCATTGGAAATTCCACAAGCCCTGTCAGAGCCTCGTTGCTGGCTATGACTGCTACGCGGTTTTTCTTTTTAAGGTTAACCAGATGGCTTCCGATTCGCTTCCATTCATTTCCCACCACAGAGCACTCCTTGTAGGTTCTGTTTGGGGCTAAATCATGGGATAGGACTCCCTTCCAGTAGCTCTCAATTGCGTTGTGGATTGAGTGCCAGTGCCAGTATTCCACCATGTTTGCGCCATTTGCTATGTGGCTGTAGGCTTGAAGCCTGAGCTGACCAGGGTAGGACAGCCACTCGATATTTCCCTGAGCCTCTGTCTCAAGTACCAGATAATTGGCATTTTTTATACCTCTTGCTATATTTCCACAGGCAGTTATTTCCCGGCCAGTCAGAAAATCGTTAGATGGGTGGTATATATCGCAGCCTGCCACATCCATGCACCTGGCAGCCTCATACTGGTTGACCTCCGGCTGTAAACCAAAGGAATAGTCATGCCACTCATAGTCAAAATTCTGTGTGATGAACTGGTCTTTGTGTCGGTATTTATCCACGATTGCAGCCTGCCATGCCAGAAACTCTGTCACCAGATCTCTTTGGAAGCTGCGGTATTCTGCGTGAAGACTCTGGTTTATTGTTCCTCTTATATCAGGAAAATCCTCCCAGGAATTTATCCTGTTGCTCCAGTAATCAAGCCCGAACTCGTGGTTAAATTCATTTATGTCAGGATACTGCTTTTTAAGTCTCTCCACAAACATAGCCTGTGCCCTTGGACCGCAGGTGTCATAAGGTTTAGTTTCATTATCAAGCTGATAACCGATGACACAGTCATATTTTGTGACCACTTCCATGAGCTTTTCTATAAGTATTTTTGCATGCTCCAGATATATAGGATTAGTGATGTCCATATTCTGGCGGTGTCCATAGATTGATGGACCATCATGGGTCAGGGCAAGCATGTCGTCTGCCTTGTTGGCAAGCCAGGATGGGATGGCATAGGTTGGGGTGCCGACAATTACATCCAGACCATATTTTGTGGCACAGTCTAACATATGGGTCAGGTGTGTAAAATCAAACTGTCCCTCCTGAGGCTCCCAGGTGCTCCAGGTGGATTCTGCGATTCGGATGACATTCATGCCGGCAGCCTTCATCATCTGAAAATCTGTCTCAATGCGGTCGTAGGGCATATATTCATCATAGTAAGCTGCACCGTACAAAAGTTTGTCTGTTCTCATATTTTGCCTCCAATAATGGTTGATTTATTTTATGCTTTAATCCGCGCAATCTAAGAGGATTGCGCATTAAAAATATATTTATCCAATTGAATATATTTGATTATAACATTGTGAAAGGGGCTTTACAATTTCATATATAGCGCATTTTTTATCATTTGACATGAAAAACCTAAAAATCTATTGACAATTATGGTTATAATACCGAAAATAGGAGTTGCGCAACTGAGTTGCGTTGGAAAAATGAAAAGAGGGTGACAAATGGGTAATAATAAGAATATAACAATATCAGATGTAGCAGAAGCTCTTGGAGTATCAAAAACTACAGTGAGCAGGGCTATATCAGGAAAAGGAAGAATTGGTGAGGCAACCAGACAGAGGGTGCTGGCGTACATTGAGGAGCATGATTATAAGCCCAATGTAATTGCAAAATCCCTTGCACAGTCAAAGACTTTTAATATCTGTGTTGCTATGCCGGGGGATTATGCGCTTGTAGACCTGCCGTTTTTTCAGGAAGCGATTATGGGAATACAGGAAATTGCCGGAATGATGGAATATGACATTTTGCTCTGCATCAGTCAGGGCGATGATGTGGCAAGCTTAAAGAGAATAATAATGAACCGCAAGGTGGATGGGGTCATTCTGCTTCGTACATTTGTAAATGACCCACAGGTGGAATTTTTGATTGAAAAGGACATACCATTTGTGGCTGCCGGAAGCTCGGAATATGAAAAGGTAAAGCAGGTTGACCATGACCATGAGACCGCCTGCAAGGAGCTTACATCGATTATATTGATGCGTGGGCTTAAAAATATAGCTATACTTGGTGGCAACGAGAGCTTTGTAGTAAACCAGACCAGACTAAGGGGAGTCAGGGATGCCTATGAGCAGTTTGGCATAAAGCTTGAGCCGGGAAGCCTGTTTATGAATCTTGAGAGCAAGCCTTTTATAGAAAAAGCAGTGGATGACGCGTTAGCCCAGAAGGCAGAATGTATATTATGTATGGATGATGCCATTTGTTCACAGGCTTTGAGAAAGCTCAGGCAGGATCATGTGAAAATACCGGATGATGTGAGGATTGCGTCATTTTATAACAGTTCAGTGCTGGAAAACAATATCCCAGGCATAACCTCCCTGACCTTTGATGCAAAGGAGTTAGGAATGACTGCCTGCAAGAATCTGCTAAGTCAGGTGGATGGTGAGGAGGTACCTGATAAAGTACTTTTATCATATGAAGTTGTATTGAAAGAATCTACAAAATAGTGTATAAATAAGGCTTGTCGATTTAGAGTGATATTACATTGAAAATGCCATGGAGCTATGATAAAATTTCATTGGGTGCCACCATAATGGTAGGCGGTTGGCCTTCTACGGAGGGACTGTGACCCTCCGATTACATAGAAATCCGCAAGGGAATCGAAAGAAGTCATTGATTTCTTGGAAAGGAGGGCTAAGCCATATGAGTATTGTTGATTTTATCGCAGTGGTAAGCTTCGGCTTAACCTGCTTTGGATTAGGGTATTCCTTTGGTAAGGATAATAATAAGACACAAAAATAGCCGCCCCGACCTAGCAAGTTGAGCGACTATTTTTAGTTAATTGATTTAATGGGTCAGCCGTCTATCGGTGGCACCCTTTTTGTATAATTAATATATCACGAATTGGTTTAAAATTCAACTCAAAAATCACTTTTGGGAATATGTGAGTCAATCTGATTTTTCCTTTAGAAGCTTTGGTGTTGGAATTGGGTTATAGACGAAAGAATACAATATGGCATCTATGCAGTAAAAACATGTTTCGATAAAATCTAAAACCTAAATCTTTAGAATGAACTTTATTACGAAAATCTCTATGGTATAATATGTCTATATTATGTAGGATTTTGCTATTGAAAAATAGGGGGATAGTAATGTTACCAGTTTATTTAGAGGTTCCAAGGGAAGCAAAAAAAATAATCATGGAAACATCAGCTAATAAGTTTGAAATTATCCATGAAACTATAAATAAAGCTAATAATACGCTTTCAGTTACGATGCTATGTGAAATAGCAGGAGTATCTAGATCCGGTTACTACAACTGGGTTGCGTCAAAAGAAAAGAGGATAGAAAAAGAAGAACAAGACAGAGCTGATTTTGAATTAATTTTAGCAGCCTATACCCACAGAGGATACGATAAGGGAGCACAAGGCATATACATGAGACTTTTACATATGGAGCCCCCAGTGGTCATGAATGTTAAAAAGATTCGGAGATTGATGAAAAAGTATGGATTGATATGTGAAATACGAAAAGCTAATCCATACCGACGAATGGCTAAAGCTATAAAAACAAATAATGTAGCAGATAACTTAGTAAAACGTCAGTTTGAAGCATATGGTCCCCGAATGGTGCTGCTTACAGATATAACATATATTCCATACAGTGGTGTATTTGCATATCTGTCAACGATTATTGATGCATTTACTAAACAGGTATTGTCCTATGTATTAAGCGAATCATTAGAAGTAGATTTCGTTCTAGAAACTGTAAATTTGATGATAGAGAAACATGGTATGGCATTAACAACTGAGACAATAATTCATAGTGATCAGGGATGTCATTATACAAGTTGCAGTTTTATTCAGCTTGTAAAAGATAAGGGACTTCGCCAATCGATGTCCAGACGAGGTAACTGTTGGGATAATGCGCCACAAGAAAGTTTCTTTGGCAGAATGAAAGACCATATTAAAAACCAGCTGAAGATGTGTGGGTCTTTTCATGAAGTCAAAGTAATAATTGATGATTTGATGGACTATTACAACAATGATAGATATCAATGGAGACTAGCTAAGCTATCACCTAATGAATATTATGACTATATAATAACAGGAAAATATCCATTAAAGGATGTAATTCCTTCTAGCAAAATGGATAAAGAAGAAGGTACCTAAAATAAGAGAATATATACATCTGTTAGATCACATCGAGGAATCCCTTCTTTTTAAATTGTCCTTGACAAGGGGTACACTTTAGGGTACACTTCAGGGTACACTTTAGCTGTATGCATGGCCGTTTTCTATAAGAATCAGAAAAATCGCCCATATAGAAGAACATTTGTTGATTTGTTTCGTGAGTTTGATATACACTCAGCTAGAAATATATGGTATATAAAACTAACATTTATTGTGTCAAGTGCGATGCTAATAGTAACGCTTCTTGGTCTTCCACGTGCAATGTGGGCAGGAATTGCATGTATGTCAGTATGTCTTCCTTTTACACAGGACTGTCCTCCAAGAGCTGTCGACAGAGGTTTGTTTAATATTGTTGGCTGCGCTTTATTTATTGTGCTGTATCTGATTCTGCCAGAGTCCATGTACAGTATGATAGGAATTATTGGTGGAATTGGAGTGGGATACTCTGCAGGATATAAATGGCAGACAGCATTTAATACATTTGGAGCATTAGCAATAGCATCGTCATTATTTGGTATGCCTATGGCAGTAGCACTTAGAGTAGGAATAAATGTTATAGCGGCTGCATATACAGTTGTATTTAACAAACTTGCAGATTATATACATATTAAACGATGTCAGAACGCTTAATAGGTGATATAATGTAACGTAAGGTGTACACGTTTTAGAATATTAAGGGAATGGAAATATATATAGATTACATGTGATTAGGAGGAACGAACAATGAATGAACATTTTCCACATTTATTTGAGCCAATTAAAATTGGTAAGACAACAGTAAAGAACAGAATTTTTATGCCACCACTTTCTACAAATATGGCAGATAAGGGTTATGTAACAGATGCCCTTGTTGAGCATTATTCTACAAGAGCAAAAGGTGGAGTAGGACTTATTGTAACGGAGGTTACTACAGTAGAGCCTGTTTATACATATTTGCCAGGTGATATGTCTATTTATGACGATTCATTTATTCCGGGTTGGAAAAAGCTTGTAGATGCGGTACATAAATATGATACAAAGATTTTATCTCAGTTATTCCATCCAGCATATATGGCGTTTCCAATTCCTGGGACACCACAGCTGATTGCACCTTCAAATGTAGGCCCATATTATGCTAAGTCTGCACCAAGAGCCGTAACAGTCGACGAATTACATGTTATTGTTCAACAGTTTGGTGAAGCAGCTCGTCGTGTACAGATTGCAGGTGGTGATGGAGTAGAGATTCAGTGTGCACATGCACATGGTTTGCTTGGTGGATTCTTAACTCCTCTATATAATAAGAGAACTGATGAGTACGGTGGCGATATCAATGGAAGACTTAGACTGACACTTGAAGTAATTGAAAAGATTCGTGAACTTTGTGGCGATGATTTTATTATTGATGTACGTATCTCAGGTGATGAATACAGCGAGGGTGGTCTCACATTAAATGATATGATTTATGTGTCAAAACAGTTAGAGAAAGCTGGAGTTGACTTCATCCATGTTTCTGGAGGAAACACAATTAAGAGAGGAAGCTCAATGCCTGCACCTGGCACATCGCCAGCACCACATGCACATGCAAGTGAAGAGATTCGTAAGCATGTTAATATTCCAGTGGCAACTGTTGCAAGAATTAATGAGCCTTGGGTAGCTGAAGAACTTATTGCAAATGGAAAGACAGATATCTGTATGATAGGACGTCCAAATCTTTGTGATAGCGAATTTGTTAATAAGGCAGCAGCAGGAAAGACAGATGATATCCGCCCATGTATCGGATGCGGACGTTGCCTTACAGGAATTATGATGGGTAACCTGATTAGCTGTACTGTAAATCCATCTGTAGAATCTGATGAAATTGAAGAAGCAGATGAGAAGAAAAAAGTTCTTGTGATTGGTGGAGGACCAGCAGGAATGGAAGCTGCTTTTGTGGCAAAGAAACGTGGTCATGAAGTAGTATTATGTGAGAAGACAGGAGAGCTTGGAGGATTATTAAGACTTGCGGCAGTTCCAATCGCAAAACAGGAGCTGTGTAAAGTAATTAAATTTATGGAACGTCGTCTTACAAATGAGGGAATCGAAGTTCGTATGAATTGTGAAGTGACACCCGAGATGCTTGCAGGAGAATTTAAGGATTACGAGGTTATCTGCTCAACAGGTTCTGTCGCAAAAGAGATTGGACCATTTAAAGTATTCAAACAGACAATGACTGCAGATGATGTTCTTTCAGGAAGAGCTTACCCAGGCAGAAAAATTGTTGTGCTTGGAGGTGGCTCTGTAGGATGTGAGACAGCTGATTATCTTGCACCACTAATTAATGATTTATTCCCAGTAAATCGTGATATTACATTAATAGAGATGACATCATCACTTATGCCTGGTGAAGGTGGAGCTGCTAAGAGTCAGTTGACACAGAGACTTATGCGTAAAGGCGTAAGAATAGAGTTAAATGCTCAGGTAACAAAAGTTGATGAAACAACAATCACATATGAGAAGGATGGCAAAGAGTATCATATAGATGATGCAGATACATTGATTTTTGCTGTAGGATATGCACCTAACAAAGTAGAGAGCAAGATGGTAGATGATAGAATTCATTTCATTGGAGACTGTAACAAAGTTGGTAATCTAAAAGATGCAATTCAGGCAGCAAACAAACTTGCCAAAGAATTATAAGATAGAGAACTATAAGATAAAAGGTGATGACCCATCAGTGCAAAAGTACTGATGGGTTATTTTTATTTCTTTTTACACATTTTACATAGCCCTGTTAAGTTATTTTTGTAATAAAAGTATTGTAAATGAGGTAAAATCTATGACTATTTTTAATGTGTTATCAATGATTGGAGGCTTGTCCCTGTTTCTGTATGGAATGTCAGCTATGGGAGATGGGCTTGCAAAGATGGCTGGAGGAAAGCTGGAAGCAATTCTTGAAAAGCTCACTTCAAAAAAGATATTTGCAGTTCTTTTGGGAGCTGGCGTGACAGCAATTATTCAGTCTTCATCTGCTACGACAGTTATGGTAGTTGGTTTTGTAAACTCAGGAATTATGAAGCTGACTCAAGCTGTGGGAATTATAATGGGTGCCAATGTCGGTACAACTATTACTTCATGGATGCTGTCACTTACAGGTACAGAGGGAAGCAATCTTTGGATTCAGTTATTAAAACCAACATCATTTTCACCTATCCTTGCAGCAATAGGAATTATTCTTATTATGGTATCAAAGGATGAAAGCAGAAAAAAGGATGTGGGAAACATCCTTTTGGGATTTGCAATTCTTATGTTTGGTATGGAAGCTATGAGCCAGTCAGTAGCACCATTGGCGGAGGATGCAAGTTTTGCAAGACTTTTTACTAAATTCTCTAATCCTTTGCTTGGAGTGCTTGTAGGTGCTGTTCTTACTGCTATAATTCAAAGCTCTTCAGCGTCTGTAGGTATATTGCAGGCTTTGTGCTCAACTCCATCTATTTTTTAATGTAATAGGTACAACACTTTTTATGATTGTTTTCTACAGTTTAAATAGGATTGTTTCATTTGCTTTTTTGAGTGATTCGGCAAATGCAGCAGGTATAGCAGTAATTCATAGTTTGTTCAATATAGGATGTTGTATTATTCTGTATCCATTTTCCAATCTGCTTGTAAAGCTGGCTACAATAGTTATTCCAGATGGTATTGAAGAAAAAGAAGAACAGGATGACAAGGAAATGCTTGCGCTTGATGATAGATTTTTGGAAAGTCCTGCTTTTGCTATGGAGATATGTAGAAATGCGTCAAGGCAGATGGCTATTGAAACCATGGATGCGATTACGCTCGCACTTGAAGTGACCAATGAATATGACAAGAAAAAAGCAGCTAAGGTTTATAAACTTGAGGAAAAAGTAGATCATTATGAGGATAAGCTAGGCTCATATCTTGTCAGATTATCATCGAAAAATCTATCAAAGTCAGATAGTGAGAGTTTATCTGTTATGTTACATGGAATGAGTGATTTAGAGAAAATATCGGATCATGCCATAAATATTGTAGAGTCGGCAAAAGAGATGAATGACAGGAAACTTGTTTTTTCCAAAAAGGCAAAGTTTGAAATGGAATCAATTACAAGAGCAGTGCATGATATTGTAGTAAAAACAGTCGACGTGTTTAATAGCGAAAATGTTGACGAGGCAATTCACATTGAACCACTTGAAGACGTTATTGATGGTCTGACAAAAGATATTAAACAGAATCATGTAAGACGACTTACAAAAGGAAAATGTACGATTGAGCTTGGTGTGATATTGGAGGATGTGCTTACAAACTTAGAGAGAGTTTCAGACCATTGTTCTAACGTGGCTGTTGAGATGGTTGCTATACATGATGGTGGATATGATACTCATGAAATATTTAATTCCATGTCTAAGCATTCCACCGTGCGTTTAAAAGTTTTCTAAAATCGAATGATTTTTGAGAAAAAAAGCTGGATTTCTGTTATAATCATAGTAATTCATGGCGAAATTCTCTGTTTTTCTGTACGGCAAACAAGCCACTGGAAGGTAGTATGTCAGACTAAATTCCACCGGCCACATTCAAAAAATGTGAAAAGTTTACTTCCAGTCTGACATCCCACTGGGTCAGAAACTCAAAGTTTGTCTTTTTGGGCAGAATCATCCGGAGCATGGTATGTGCCTGCTCCAGACCACCTTTCTGCCCACTGCGCATAGGGTCGCAGTAATAGATACTGGTACGCTGGATCCCTGTAAAACCGGTTTCCAGGGATTCCGGATCTCCAAACTCGGATCCCCTGTCAGTGAGAATGTATTCAAACAACGTCTGAAAATCATAAGTACCAAAGCGCTTTTCCAATCGGTCAAAGATGAGTCTTACAGCACCCTCTGTGTTACGGTTCATCAGGAATGCAAGAAACAGCTTTTCTCTTGTAAAAAAGAAAGTAAGCAGTGTTTTGGAGGAACCGGAGGCAGAATGCACGGTATCCATTTCCACAAAGGAAGACAGTTCCAACTGCTGGAAATCGGCGTAGGTCCGGTTCTGGAAAACACGGCGGTCAGAGATCTGTGTTTTGTGAACCTTTCGTGGTTTGAATTTCACTTTACGCTTCAAATCAATGTTTCTTGCGGTCAGGATCCCCATGTCGAGATAGGTGTAAACGCTGCGCACAGACAGCTTCAGTTCCGGATGGTTCGTAATGATCTGGTAAGGAGACTGTCCCTGCTCGATCAGAGGACTGATGATCCTGTCTTTCTGGTGAAGTTCCTGTCTGGTCATGCTGATACCGGAACGGGACTCCTTAAGGCATTCCCGATATTTGCGGTCAGCAAACCTGGCATTGTAAGTGTATTTGTGAGCAATGGTGCAATGGGAAATCTGTTTATCACAGCCATTGCAGACATAAGGAGCTTTATCGAGCCTGCTGCAGCGTTCCTTTTCAAAGTCAGGACAGGTCTGGTTGCAGGTAGGGCAGGAAGTACACTTGATACCGCAAAGAAGGATTTTCCCACAGGCATTGGTCTTTTTACAATGGTAGCGGTGGACACAAAAGTTTTTGGCATTATAAAAGGTGCCTTTGTGATACCAGTCAGACAGGCGGTGTGCCTTCACCTCCTTGGAGATGGTAGTGGGATCCTTACAAAGGAAACGTGAGATATCTTTAAAAGAAGTACCTTTGGAAAGCTCATTCTGGATGTAAATACGATCATTCAGAGTTAAGTGTTTCTGGTTACCAGGTATATATTTACTCATAGTCTTATTCCTCCAATTGCTGTCAGAAGGAAAGATAAGCCTATCACTTTTATATGAAAGAGTAAATATCAACTGTGCGGGAGTAAATTCCACCACATAAGGGGCGGTGGAATTTACATAAAAAATTTAGGAGTGTATAAATAAATACAAAAACGCATTGATTTTAGTTGCATTTAATCGTATAATTCATTCTTGTTTAAGTAAGAGAAGAGAGGAAAATAAATGAGAAAAACGAAGATTATTTGTACAATGGGACCAGCTGTAGAAGTTGGAAATGTAATGGAACGATTAGTACAGGAAGGGATGAATGTTGCCAGATTCAATTTCTCACATGGCGACCATGACGAACAGAGAGGAAGATTACAAAAGTTAAGAGTCTTAAGAGAGAGATATGGCAAGCCGGTTGCATCGCTTCTGGATACAAAGGGACCTGAAATACGGATTTGTGATTTTGAAAACGATAAAATAGAGCTTCAGGCAGGACAGAAATTTATACTTACAGCAGATGACTGCATGGGAAATGAGGAGAGGGTCAGCATTACTTACAAGAATCTTGTAAAAGATGTTAAGCCGGGTACTCATATCCTGATTGATGATGGCCTTATAGACACAGAGGTTGTGGAGGTTTCTGGAAATGACATCATATTAAAAGTAATAAATGGTGGACCAGTGTCAAACCACAAGGGAATCAATGTGCCGGGTATTCATCTTAACCTGCCATTTATCAGTGAGAAGGACAGAAGTGATATCATGTTTGCAATCGAAGAGGATATGGATTACATCGCTGCATCCTTTGTCAGAACTGCTGAGGATGTAATGGAAATCAGACAGCTTCTTGCAGACAATGGTGGAGAAGATATCAAAATTGTTGCAAAGATTGAAAATGGTGAGGGAATTGATAATATCGATGAAATCATCGAGGCTGCTGACGCAATTATGGTTGCCCGTGGTGATATGGGAGTTGAAATACCTGCTGAGGAAGTTCCAATTGTCCAGAAAATGATAATAAAGAAGGTTTATCAGGCAGGAAAGCAGGTTATCACAGCTACCCAGATGCTTGATTCTATGATGAAAAATCCACGCCCTACAAGAGCCGAGGCAACTGACGTGGCAAATGCTATCTATGATGGCACAAGCGCAATCATGCTTTCAGGAGAGACAGCCAATGGTAAGTACCCGGTTGAAGCTCTTCAGATGATGGTTCGTATTGCAGTCAGAACAGAGGAGAGCATCAACTACAGAAAGAGATTTAAGGAAAATGCAGTTTTTCCGGGTCTTATAGAGAAGTCTGACAAGATAGACCAGGAGACAGCTAACAATAAAAATATTGCAAGAGCCATAAGCCATGCAACATGTACAACAGCCCATGACTTAAATGCAGCAGCAATCGTAACTGTTACAAAGTCAGGAAGCACAGCCAGAATGGTATCACGTTTCCGTCCGGCCTGCGACATCATAGGCTGTTGTCTCACAGACAAGGTATTCAGACAGCTCAACCTGTCATGGGGTGTAACACCTGTACTTCTTCAGGAAAAGAGTGATTTCTTTGAACTTATCGAGCATGCATCCTGTGTATGCAAGACCCAGGGGCTGCTCAAGAGTGGCGAGACTGTTATATTTACAGCAGGAGTTCCAATCGGAATGAAGGGGGCTACTAACATGATAAAGGTACACACAATCAATTAATACAGAAAATATTTGGTATACAAAATGCCCTTTCTACAGGATAGACTGCCGGTAGAAAGGGCATTTATTATGTCTGATTTCATTTGGAATAGGAAACTTCAGTCTGCTCAAAGGAGGGCAGCTGTTCCGCAAGCTTCTGCATCCTCTCATCTGCCTCTGCCATAAGCTCAGAACACCGTCTCAGCTCATTGTGCATTTCATCTGTAAACTCAACGTCCTTTTTGTAGCGGAGCTGATGTTCTGTGCTTGCCCAGAAATTCATGGCAATTGTCCTGAACTGCATTTCCACTGGTACCTGTGCCTTGTGGTCTGAGAAATAGACATCTACCATGATGATGAGGTGGAGACTTCTGTAGCCATTTGGCTTAGGATTTTTTATGTAGTCCTTTACCTCAATGAGCGTCACGTCCTGCTGGCTTGTCAGCATATTGGCCACGCTGTACACATCTGATATAAAAGGGCAAATGACCCTGACACCCGCTATATCGTGGAGATTTAACATCATGTTGTTGAGAGTAAGTGGTATGTTTTTACGTTTCATTTTCTTGGTGATGCTGTCTATGGATTTAACCCTGCTTTTTATATTTTCAATCGGGTTCCTGTCATTGCCAAACTTGAATTCATTGTTTAAAATCTGAAGCTTGGCAGTTATTTGCTGTATACCAGCCTCGTAGAAAAACATAATCTGCTGATACTGGTTTTCTATGGACATAAATGATGTACCAGAAGGAAGGAAAATGTCATCCCCATCCGCACTGACCACAATATCTATTTTTTCTTCATTAGTGCTGCCAGAATTGTTGTATGAAATCTGGCTCAATATATCTGTCATAAAATATACCCCCGTAAACCTTATGAATCCATTTTAACATATATTCCAATT
>ERZ1034946.621-NODE-621-length-15940-cov-7.145483_pt1 | contig 15940 bp, 13 predicted proteins | sample MGYA00520591_ERZ1034946 | MGnify/ENA primary metagenome ERZ1034946 (study PRJEB33766, sample SAMN09781753) | gut metagenome | biome: gut microbiome | host: Homo sapiens | place: Madagascar | study: EMG produced TPA metagenomics assembly of the PRJNA485056 data set...
CAACGCAGCAATGCCGTCGTCCGACTCCAAGGCGCCGGCGCGCACCGCGCCCAGCGCCACCGTGCGATACAGCGCACCGGTGTCCACATAAATATAGCCCAGCGCCTTGGCTGCCGCCTTGGCGATGGTGGACTTGCCTGCACCGGCAGGTCCGTCAATGGCAACATTGATCATCATAAAAAGATCCCCCTTTTAGAATTACAGGTTTTGGCCGCACAGGGTGCCGGTGGAAAATGCGATCTGCAAATTGAACCCGCCGGTATAGCCGTCCACATCCAGCACCTCGCCGGCAAAATACAAATTCTCCACCAGCTTAGAGCCCATAGTCTTTGGCGACACCTGGCGCACATCTACGCCCCCGGCGGTAACAATGGCCTCCTCCACCGGGCGAAAGTCGGTGATATGCACAGCAAAGTCCTTCATCAGCCGCACCAACGCGTGGCGCTCCTCCCGACTGATCTGATTGACCTTCTTGCCCGGTTCCAGCCCGCTGCGACGTACAAATACCGGAATCAGCTTCCGGGGCAGCAGCCCGCCCAAGGCGTTGATCAAATCTTTATTTTGTAAAGCGGAAAAGTCCCGCTGCACCCGCCGATCCAACACATCAAAGGCCAGCGCAGGCTTTAAGTCGATATGCAGATTATACACCCCCCGCTCCGGCTGTGTCAAATGGCTGGAGGCAGAGAGCACCACCGGTCCGCTAACCCCATAGTGGGTAAACAGCATTTCGCCGAAATCCGTATAGACTTCCTTGTTCCCTTGGGTCACCCGAATCTCAACATTCCGAAGGCTCAGGCCTTGCAGTTCCGGGATAAAATTATTATCACACACCAGCGGCACCAACGCCGGGCGAATAGACACAATGGTGTGGCCGCACTGGCGGGCAAAGGTGTAGCCGTCGCCGGTAGAGCCGGTGGCAGGATAACTACACCCGCCGGTACATACGGCAACGCTGTGGCAGGTCAAGCGGCGACCGTCGGTCAAATGCACCGCCTGTACCCGCCGACCGTCCTCGGTCAGCTCCAGTCGCTCTACCGTGCCTTGCAGAAACTGCACACCGGCATTTTTGGCACGGCGCACCAAGGCGTCTACAATATCCGTTGCGTTATCCGATACCGGGAATACCCGCTCCCCCCGCTCAATCTTAGTGGGCACGCCCAAGTCCTCCATCAGAGCGATGGTGTCATAAGGCATAAAGTTAGAAAAGGCGGAATATAAAAACCGCGGGTTGGTGGGAATATGCTCCAACAGCCCTTGCAGGTCAAAAGTGGCATTGGTCACATTGCAGCGCCCTTTGCCGGTAATGCGCAGCTTTCTCCCGGGGCGCTCCATTTTTTCAATCAGTAGCACACGGCCGCCCCTCTCGGCACACACCGCTGCGGCGGTCAGCCCGGCAGCACCGGCACCGATGACAATTTTTGGTTCACTCATACTTCTTCCTCACCGGCGGCCAGTTCCTCGCTTGCATTCTCCCACCGGGCGTACAGATCGTCTCTGCGGGCGGTGGCGGCGTCCAGCTTGGCGGTTAGGTCCATCAGCGCCTGATAATCCGCACCGGCAGACAGCTGCGCTTGCAGATCTTCAATCTCTGCCTCCGTCTCCTCAATTTCCGCTTCCAACCGGGTCACGGCGGTGCGCAGCTTGCGCAGGCGGGAGGCCCGCTCCTTTTGCTCTTTATAAGAATTGGTTTTTGGTTTTTCTTTGACGGCAGCTGTCCTCTGCTGTGTGACCGCACGATGCGCCATATAGTCGTCGTAGTTGCCGGTATAGCTTTGCACCCCATTGGGCGTCAGCTCCAGCACCCGGGTCGCCAGCTTATTGATAAAATATCGGTCGTGGGACACGATGAGCATGGTGCCGTCATAATGAAGCAGCGTGTTTTCCAGTTCTTCCCGTGAGGCAGCGTCCAGGTGGTTGGTGGGCTCGTCCAGCAACAAGAAGTTATAACCGCCCAGCATCAACTTCAGTAGTGCCACACGCGCACGCTCACCGCCGGAACACACGGACAAAGGCCGATACACCTCTTCACCCTTAAACAGGAACGCCGCCAACGCATTGCGCACCCGGGTCTCCGTCATTTGGGGAAAGGTGTCCCACACCTCGCCGATCACCGTTTTCGTCAGGTCCAGCTTGGCCTGCACCTGGTCAAAGTAGCCGGTGAGTAAGTTGCTGCCAAAGCGAAAAGTGCCGTCCTGGCGAGGGTATTCGCCGGTCAAAATTTTGAGCAGCGTGGTCTTGCCGCAACCGTTATCCCCCAGCAGGAACACACGCTCCTGCCGCTTAATGTCAAAGGACACATCACGGAACAGCGCTTTGCCGTCAAAGGACTTAGACAAGCCGTCGCAGCTGAGCACATCTTCACCGCTGACACACTTGGGGGTAAAGTCAAAGCGGATTTTCTGCAACTTGGCGTCCGGCACCACCAGCTGGTCACGAATACGCTGGATCGCCTTTTCCTTGCTCTCGGCCGTCTTAATATTCTTCTCCCGATTCCACTGCCGCTGCTGGGCAATAATACCCTCCAGGCGCGCAATTTCTTTCATATCATTGTCGTACTTCTCGGCAATGGCCTTTTGCTCCGCCGCCTTTTTTTGCAGAAAAACGGAGTAGTTGCCGCTAAAGCAACGGATCTTTTGATTTTCCAATTCAATGGTTTTGTCCGTAATACGATCCAGGAAATAGCGATCGTGGGACACAATCAGGCAGGCGCCCTTAAAATCGGAAAGAAAACTCTCCAACCACTCCACTGCGTGAATATCCAGGTGGTTGGTAGGTTCGTCCAGCAGCAAAAAATCTGCCTTGGACAGCAGCAGCTTTGCCAAAATCAACTTAGACTTCTGTCCGCCGGACAGCTTGTCCGTGGACATATCAAACTGCTTTTCCGTAAAGCCCAGCCCCAGCAGTGCCGAGCGTGTCATGGATTTATAAGTCAGGCCGCCCTCTCGCTGAAACTGCTCTGTCAAACGGTCTTGCATGGCAATATCCGCCGTCGCGTCGCCCACACCGCTGCGCAGGCGATCGCCAACTTCCTCCAGCTGGCGCTCCAGTTCCATCAACGGCGCAAACACGCTGACCAACTCGTTCCACACAGTATTGCCGGCAGAGCAGGTGTGCTGCTCCATATAGCCCAGCTTACAATTTTTAGAGAGAAAGGCGCCGCCGCTGTCCGGCGTGTAGTCGCCGCAGATCACCTTAAACAGCGAGGTCTTACCCACACCGTTGGCGCCAACAAAGCCCACTTTCTCCCGCTCTTTGATGGAGAAAGACACACCGGCAAACAGCGTGCGCTCCCCAAAAGACAAAGTTAAGTTTTGTACATCTAAAACGGCCACAGGCGCCACCTCCCGGTTTGCAAAATAGATTTGCCCATATTTTACACTATCCCGGCTTGAAAGTGAAGTCCTTTTTTGTTATTATATCAAGGAAATCAATAAAAACAGAGGAAACAACTATGGAGATTTTAAAATTACAGCCCATCTTTAAGGATTATATATGGGGCGGTCAGCGTCTGCGAGAGGACTTTGGGTTCCAAAGTGACCTGCCCAAACTGGCAGAGGGCTGGATGCTGGCCTGCCACCAGGCGGGTATGAACACCATCGACGGCGGCAGCTATGACGGTCAGCCTCTGGAGCAGGTGGTCGAGTCCGTGGGCAAAGAAGCGCTTTGCGGCACCAACGCCGCCAGATTCCCCTATTTTCCGGTGCTCATTAAGCTGATTGATGCCAAGGACAACCTGTCTATTCAAGTGCACCCGGATAACGACTATGCCCGCCGTGTGGAGAACGAATTCGGCAAGACCGAGATGTGGTATGTGCTGGACGCAGCCCCCGGCGCCCAGCTGATCTATGGCTTTAAGGAAAAGATCAGCAAGGAAGCATTCAAAGCCGCCATTGAGAACAACACGCTGCCACAGGTGCTCAACCATGTGGATATTCACAAGGGCGATGTATTCTTTATTGAAGCGGGCACGGTGCACGCCATCGGCAAAGGCGCGCTGATCGCCGAAATTCAGCAAAACAGCAATGTGACCTACCGGGTGTACGACTATGACCGGCGGGGCGCAGACGGCAAGCCCCGGGAGCTGCATGTAGCCAAAGCGCTGGATGTAGCCGTGCCGGAGCCGCCCAAATACGATACGCAGCCAATGGGGCAAAAAGAAAATATTGATGGCGGCAGCCGGCAACTGCTGGCGCGTTGCCCTTTGTTCACCGTTTATCATTATGCCGTCAGCGACACGGTACAGCTGACTGCCGGTGCAGAGAGCTTTCAGCACATCTTAGTCACCGACGGCAACGGCACCATTGACGGCCGTTTGCTGCAAAAAGGCGACAGCTTCCTGGTGCCTGCCGGGTACGGCAACTTTGCCGTCAGCGGTCAATTAGAAATGCTTGTCACCTCTATTTAACCGAAAATCCAGCAACATGCATAAAAAGTCATTGCTATGGGCAAGATAGCAATGACTTAATTTTTTGGAGATGAAATTTATGCGTGTACTCAACAATATTGCACTGATCCTAACCATTATCGGTGGGATCAACTGGGGCAGCATCGGGCTATTCAAGTTTGACATTGTGGCGTGGATCTGCGGCGGGCAGGACGCAATCTTTGCTCGAATTATCTATGCCATTGTGGGTCTTGCTGCCGTGTGGTGTATCAGCTTGCTGTTTGGCAAGGGCAAAATCACAGAAGAATAAGCGCAAAAAAACACGGTCCATAGCTTTGTCTACGGACCGTGTTTTTATGTCGGCACTACTTATCTTTCCGGGAAGTCGCCCTCCAAGTATTGTCAGCGTGAATGAGCTTAACTACCGTGTTCGGGATGGGAACGGGTGGACCCTCATCACAATCAGCACCGACTGCGTAAGATAGAGTACCACAAACGCAGCCGTTTGTCAACTAAGATTTGGCACATTCCCGCAGCATTTCCTTGCGAATCTTTGATAAAATGCGCTTTTCCAGCCGAGAAATATAAGACTGAGAAATGCCCATTTGATCCGCCAACTGCTTTTGCGTATGTACCCGGGCGCCAAACAAACCGAATCGCTGCACCATCAGCTGCCGCTCTTTCTCCGGCAAGCGCCGAACGATCCCCCGCAGCAGCCGCTTTTCGTCGTCGTCCTCCAGCAGCTCCGACACCGCGTCCGGCTCTGTACCCAGCACATCGCTTAGGGTCAATTCATTTCCGTCCCAGTCCACAGAAAGGGGTTCATCAAAACTCATTTCCGTTTTCATATTGGACACCTTGCGCAGGTGCATGAGAATTTCATTTTCAATGCAGCGAGAGGCGTAAGTGGCCAGTTTAATATTTTTATTGGGATCAAAGGTGCGCACCGCTTTCATCAGCCCGATGGTGCCGATACTCACCAAATCCTCCGTGGCGGTTTGGCAGCTGTCAAACTTCTTGGCAATGTACACCACCAGCCGCAGATTGCGCACCACCAAAAGCTCCCGATGGGTGTTGTCCCCAGCCCGCAGTTCATTCATCACCGTTTCTTCTTCCTCGCGGGTCAAGGGGGGCGGCAGCGTCTCCGGCCCATTGATATAATGGCACTCTCGGCGAAACAATCGCCGCACCCAGTCCATAATTCTTGCAAACATGCTTGTCACTCCCAGGAAAAAATTTTCGGATCGACCACCGCTTGGTAGTCCTCATTTTGGATATGCTCACTCAGTGCCACATACACCTCCCCCACTGTGCCACGCCGCTTGCCGCTATGTACCGTTACCCGATGGGGACGAAAAGCAGTGAGCATACCCTCTCCACCCACCGTTTGGTACGGGATCACCCGAGGCGTTTCCGTATCCGGGAACAAACTGCGATGAGCCACGATCACCGGTGCGCCGGAGAATGGCTCTCGCAGCCGGTTACCGCTGTCTGCCAGAGCAAAGCAACGCACTTGGCGCGCCCCGGTATCTACGGTCAGCTCCAAGAGCGCACGCTGCCCGGCATGCTTCTCATACAGCCGCAGAATCAGCAGCGCCAGCACATACGCCGCCAGTGCCAGCAACAGCAGCGTGCGGGCGGGCAGATCGAAATAGACGGCGCTGTTCTTGACCACAATACGCCGAGGACGAAACAGCAACCACACCCCTACAATGAAGCCCAACAGGACAAAATTGGCAGCAAGGAAGCACAACAAGCACCGCAGGTATTTCTTAACGGATCCAAAGCCAAAGGCTGCCAGTACAAGTACCAGCGCAACGGCGATTTTAGAGAGCACCACTACCCAGGTGGGCAGCTTCGGCGCCAATAAGATCAGGCTATACGCCGCCCCCAGCATAGCGGCTATGCACAATCGACCGGGCCGCCGAGGCTGCTTGGTCAGCGCTGCCGTCAGCAGCAACAGCAGAAGGGTCATAAAGAAATTGACCACCAGCAACACATCCACATACACCACTTGCACGCCCTCGCCCCCTTGCTCCCAGTATAGCCGGCAAGGCAGGCCGAATTTGTCATATCCGGGCAATAAAAAAAGCGGACAAACCCCAAAATTGCGCCAAATTTCGCAAAGGGTTTGTCTGCTTTTTTATTAAGGATTATTCTGATTTAGGCAAGTTCAGCGCCGCCAAATATTGCAACAGTGCCGTCCGGTTATTCTCTGCTTCTCCGGCAATTACCCCGGAAAGCAGCGCATCCAGCGCTCCGCCGATGGCCTTGCCACGGTACCCCAGGGCCAGCAGTTCCTCGCCGCCGATGGCTAGATCCCGGAGAGCGAAGGCGTCGCCCCGTTCCAAGATCTGCCGCAGCAGTGCCTTGGTACGGTACAGTTCCTCAATCTCCGGCTGGGTACGAGCCAAATTCTGCGCCGCCAGATCCGCCGTCTTAACATCAATCAAATCCAGCGTGCCCACCTGGCCCAGCCTGTTCAGCCAACGCTTGATACTCTTTTCGTCCGTTAAAATATGGCCATCGTGGTAACGGATCAGAGGCAAAATACGCTGCATACTGGCTCGACTTGCTTTCAACCGTTCCAACGCCGCTTTTGCCAGCTGTTCGCTGACAGCCGGATGGCCGTAAAAGTGGTCAATGCCTTCTTCGTCCGTCGTCTTGCACGCCGGTTTGCCGGTGTCGTGAAAGAGCATGACCAACCGCAAGTCTGCGTCCTTAGGCGCCGCCTCCACAGACCTGGCAATGTGAGTGAACACATCGTATACATGCCATGGATTTTGCTGGGCGCAATCAAAGGCGGGTACCAACTCCGGCACCACCACACCGATAATCTCTTTGTATTCTACCAACACATCAAAGGCCCAGTTGCCAAGCAGCAACTTTTTCAGCTCCACATAGATCCGCTCGGCGGACACCAAGTGGAGTCGCTCTTTCAGTTCAAAAGCAGCCTTTGCCGTTTCTTCCTCCAAGGTAAAGCCCAAAACGGCAGCAAAGCGCAGGGCGCGGAGAATACGCAGCGCGTCCTCGGTAAACCGCAGGCGCGGCTCTCCCACGCACCGCAGGCACTTAGCTTTCATATCCGCCTGGCCGCCAAAGGGATCTACCAATCCTCTCACCGGGTGGTAAGCCATGGCGTTGACGGTAAAATCCCGGCGCGCCAGATCCGTCTCCACCTCCGGCACAAAGGTCACCCCGTCCGGGTGGCGGCTGTCCGTATAGCTGCCGTCGGTACGAAAGGTGGTGATCTCATAAGTCTTGCCGTTTAGAACCGCGGTAACCGTACCGTGCTGTAAGCCGGTCTCAATATACCGTATGTCGGCCGCTGCCAGCACCGCCTCCGTCTGCCGGGGCAGCGCAGAGGTGCACAAATCAATATCCGCATACGCCCGACCCATACAAGCGTCCCGCACGCAGCCGCCCACCGCATAGGCGCGGTAGCCTGCCTGTTCCAGCAGATCTAAAAGCTGCCGGGCTTCTCTATCCAGTTGCAAATAATCACCTGCCTTAGGGGTATGCTAACGGTATGACTGATTTTTTCTTTTATCTTTTTCGCTTTCTGTTCGGCGGCGCCGCCTACTGCACCATAGAGTTGGTATACCGGGGCCGCACGCATTACTCCATGTTCTTTGCCGGTGGAATCATCTTAGCAGCCTTTTACTGCCTGGAGCGCACGCAACCGGGTTTGCGGCTGGCGCTCAAGTGCCTAATGGGTGCCGGAATCATCACCGGGGTAGAACTGGTATTTGGCCTGGTATTTAACCGGGCGCTGGGTATGGGCGTTTGGGATTACAGCCGGGTGCCGCTGAATTTATGGGGCCAAATCTGCCTGCCCTTTACGCTGATTTGGCTGGGCTTTAGTTTTTTACTGTTCCGTTTTGTCATTCCAAACGATCCGCTGATTTGAGCGCCGGGCATAGTCTGCCAGCACCTGCCGTGCCTGCATCCGCTCCTCCAGGGTCAAGGGCGCCTGCTCCTCCGGATAGTCCCAGCGGTCAAAGGGGTCTTTCTTGGTAATGACCCGCACACGACCCCGGCGCACCCAAGGATAAACCAGAATTTTGCGCTTGTTCTTTACATAGTAGAGAAAGCCCTGTTTGCCGCCGGATACATTGCGAATGTAATGCAGCCCCTTGGCTTGCTTCATAATCAGTAGAATTTGCTGATCCGCAGGCATGCGCCGCACCTGCCAGCGGTTAAATGCCGGCAGCAGCACCAGGCCAAGCAACAGCACGGCGGCAACGATCAGTGCAATTTGCCAGCCGCTCATTCTACCGGCCACCCCAGGGTCAGAATTTCAAAGGGCGTGTAGTCAACGGAATCCGTCTCCCACTCCACATCTTCCAGCATATTCAGCACCTGTACCTTGCGGGGCAGGCGCAGGGTGCCACGGCGGCCGTCCTGCTCGCTCAAGCGTACCACAATGCGCTTTCCATCCTCAGAGAACTTCATGGCCTGTAAATAAAGCGGCGCAAAGTCCGTGCCGTTGTAGGCCACATCGCTCTTGATGGGCGGCTGGTTGAATTGCAGCGCTCGGCGGTTAATCCCCGCCTGTACCGGATCGCCGGCATGGGGCACAATGCGGTAGCAAAAGCTGTGGTGACCCATATCTGCCGTTACATCCGGACGAATGGGAGAACGCAGCAGGGACAGACTGATCTGATTTTCCAAAAAGCCTACGCCGTACTTCCCGTCGTTCAGGATAGCGACGCCGCCGTCCGTCTCGCTGAGATCGCACCACTTATGGTGGCAGCACTCAAAGCGAGCCTGCTGCCAAGTGGTATTGCGGTGGGTGTCCCTGGCAATATAACCGGCGGAGGTATCGCACAGCGCCTGCCGTGCCAGCACATTGCAGTCAAACAGCACTTTGGCCAGCACATGCTTCTCCTGCCAGTCCACCTGATTTTCCACCTCAATGGCGCCGTCTCTGCGGAACAGCCGTAGGTACTGGGTCCAGGTGGATTGATCTGTTTGCAGCACGGTCTTAAAAGTGACGCTCTCACTGTCCTGCTCGATCAAAGTCAGCGGCTGCGCCACGGTCAGGGGCACTTGCTTGTCTCTGTAATTCGGCAGAATGTCCCAGGCGTCATAGTTGCCGGGTTTATCCTCATAAAGAGTCAGTTTATTAAAGGCGCCGTCTGTCCACTCGCGCTGCATTTTCTTGTCATACAGGCTTGCTATGGAGCCGTCCTCATTCAGACAAACGGTATAGAACGGAGTCTCCACCCGATTGCCGTCCACTTGCAGCCAGTCGCCGCGATAGGCGGTCTTGCGCAGGGTGCCGCTGCCCAGGGGTGCCAAATTGGGCAACAGCCAGTTGCCTCGCTTGCCCATACGGGTGGCGGTACCCCGTTTGTTTTCCACAAAAGTCAGGGCATCATAAGTAAAGTTCAGTGGGTTAAAATAGCGGTTGCCGGTGCCGATCATGGCGTCCAACGCCGTCTCAATCTCTCGATAATCCGCCATGGCGTCCTGAAACACCGGGTGAATATGGGAGCCGGGCAAAATATCATGGAATTGGTTGATCAGCAGCTTCTTATAAAGTGCCGTGATCTCCGGTGTGCGATTCTCGCCACGCAGCACAGTGAGCATTTCCGCCAGGCGGAACTTATTTTCCAGCCGCCGATTGGCGCGCTTTAAGTCGCTCTTGGTGGTAAAGGTGCCCCGGTGCATTTCCAGGTACAGCTCGCCGTCCCAGGTCTCCAAGTTGTCGTTATCCTTCAAATTCTTTTCCAGGAATTCGGCGCCGCCCATGTGGGTGCACTTGGGCAGTACGGACACCTTGGAGAACCGATGCATCAGCTCGATCATCTCTTCCGTGCAGCCGGAACCGCCGTCACCGTAGCCAAACATATTCATCGTCTGGCCGCCGGTGTCCTTATCAATATACGCCTCCCAGTTGGCCTGAATTTGGGAGGGTGCGTTCCAAGTGATAAAGTGGGTGGGCGGCACGCAAGCCAGTACGCTGCTGCCGTCAATGCCCCGCCAAATAAAGTTGTTGTGGGGGAAGCAATTGGTATCATTCCAGGTGGACATTTTGTTGCTGACAAAGTAGTCCACACCGCATTTTTTCAAAATCTGTGGCAGAATCCAGCTATTGCCGAACACATCCGGCAGCCAAGCATTATTCACCCGCTTGCCAAACATACGCTGATAGGTCTGCTGGCCGTAAAGACACTGACGAATGAGACTCTCTGCCGCCGGGATATTGCAGTCCGGCTCCACATACATAGCCCCCACCGGCTCGAATTGCCCCCGGGCCACTTTCTCCTGCAATTCGGCAAACACATCCGGATAATACTTCTCCAGTGTTTCATACACATAGGGCTGGGTGTGGGTGTACTTAAAATCCGGGTAGCGGTCCATCAGCCGCAGCTGAATGAGCACCGTGCGCAAGTTCTTCTGCACCGCATGAATCCGCCGCCAGTAGTAGGCAATATCCAGGTGACTGTGCGCGATCAGCGCCACATCCCCGGCGCCTTTGTAAGTATCGTTAGCAAAGACCACATCGTTAAGATACGCCTGGCACGCTGCCACACCGGTCACACCATCATCGGTAAAGTCCAGGCAGTTCATGGCATTGTTCAGCTCCCGGTTTAGGAACGCACGGTAATCTTCATTAAACAGGTCGCTGCCGGCAATATCCAGCAGCAGCTCAAAGTCATAGACCAAATCCTGCACGGCGTGATCCACAGTGCACAGATACGCGCCCTCAAAGATTTGGCGGCAACCGCGAACAGACAGGCTCTCCGGGTTACGCTCATCATCCGGCTTAGAGCGGTTATAACCCATCATCTCAAAATGCAGGGTCTCCCTGGTATCCGCATAGGGCGACAGCAGCATACGCTCCCGGTTGGGATCCACGCCGCCAACATAGCGGCCGTTGACCTTCACGCAAATTTCTGCCGCTGTTTTCAGAGAAAGCCAAAGTTCCTGCCCCTGCAAGTGCTTTGGCACCTGCACATCCGCCGTCATAAAGGCGGTACCGTCCGGGGTGAAATACATATCCCCCCGCTTTAAGGGCCGTGGCTCACCGGGATAAAACTGGAAGTCCATTTCCGCCACCTGGCGGGCGTCCTGAATCATCAGGTTTTGGATCTCCCACTTTTCGCTGTAAATATAGCGTTTCAGCCAACAGAAGCGCAGGTCCGTCCACTCCTCCGGGCGCATAGAGCGCCGTTCCACTTTAATATGTGCCATACCTGCACCTCCTTAACGATCCTGAAAATAGGGCTTCTTCCGCACCGGCTCCACCGTCAGCTGCAAATGCAGATCCGCCTTCAGCTGCTCTTCAATCCATGCCACGCACCGGTGAAGGATCAGGCACTTGGAGCACTCGCCTCGAAAGCGCAGGATCAAACGGTCACCCTCTAAAGATACAAATTCTACCCAGCCGCCGTCGCCCTGGATCTTTGGCGCCAGCACCCGGTCTATATACGCCTGTACGGCCTCTTTCCTCGCTGTCATATTCATTCTCCGATCATCTCTTTGATCTGTGCCTGCAAGGCGGCCAGGCGGCTGTGGGCGGCTGCTTTATCCGGATCCACAATGGAGTAGTACACCTTGATCTTCGGCTCCGTGCCGGAGGGGCGAACCGCCAACCAGGAGCCGTCGGTAAACAGGAATTTCAGCACATTTTCCTTCGGCAGATCACCGATCCCCTTGGCAAAATCCTGTACCCGCTCCACACCGGCAAACATTTGATCCCCGCCGGCGCGGAAAGTCTGCATCAGCGCCCCGATCTTTTCGGCGCCGTCCTTGCCCTTCAGCACAAAGCTGTCCAGTGCGTCCAAATAGTAGCCGTATTTCTCATAAACAGCATGCAGCGCGTCCACCAAAGTCTTGCCCTGATTTTTATACCAGGCGGCCATTTGGCAAATGAGCATAGCGGACACCACCGCGTCCTTATCCCGGGCGTGGGTACCCACCAGGTAGCCGTAGCTCTCCTCATAGCCGATGACAAATTCCTTGTCCCCGGTCTGCTCGTAAGTATTGATCTTGTCGCCGATATACTTAAACCCGGTGAGGGTCTCCTCAATTTGCAAGCCAAAGCTGCACCCGATATTAGCGCCCAAATCACTGGTCACAATGGTCTTGACCAGCGTAGATTTTTCGTTCAGCTGCGCTTTCTTCATGGTCAGTACAAACTGCACCAGCAGCGCGCCGGTCTGATTGCCGGTAAACAGCACATAATCGTCGCCGTCACGCACCGCAATGCCCACACGGTCACAGTCCGGGTCAGTGCCCAGCACCAAATCTGCTCCCTCTGCCTTTGCTTGAGCGATAGCCAAAGTCAGGGCGTCCTTTTCCTCCGGGTTGGGACTGCGCACGGTAGAAAAATTGCCGTCCGGCAGTTCCTGGGACTTGACCACAGATACATGCATATTCCGCAGCACCCGTCGCACAGGCACATTGCCGGTGCCGTGGAGCGGGGTATAAACGATCTTCAAATCCGACGGCTGCGTATATAGACTCTGTTGCTCCACAGCAGTGATAAAGGCGTCCAGTTCCCTGTCCCCTACCGGGTGGATATTTGCATGGTCGCTGCAAAAGGGAATGGCATTGTAATCGTCTACTGCGTTAATGTAATCCAGTGCTGCCGCCGCGTCTGCGGTGCACAGCTGGCAGCCCTTAGCGTCATACACCTTGTAGCCGTTATATTCCTTTGGATTGTGGGAGGCGGTGATCATCACCCCTGCGTCACAGTGCAAATACCGGGTGGTAAAAGACAGCACCGGCACCGGCACCAGCCGGTCGTACAGATACACGTGCAAGCCGCAGTTTGCAAAAATGCCCGCCGCCGTCTTGGCAAAATCTGCCGAGTTGTTGCGGGAGTCGTAAGCGATCGCCACTTTCAAGTCCGCCTTGCCGGTGGATTTCAAATAATTGGCAAGGCCCAGAGTGGCCTTACCTACGGTGTAGCGATTCATCCGGTTAGACCCGGCGCCCATAATGCCCCGCAGGCCGCCGGTGCCAAAGGCCAGGTCCTTATAGAACCGATCCTCGATCTCTTTTTCGTCCGTCAGGCTTTCCAGTTCCGCCTTGGTGTCCGGGTCGGCAAAGGTAAGCCACTGCCGATATTTCTCTTTGTAATTCATCCTATTACCCTTTACTTAAAGTACATATAAAATTGGCATTTGATCATACCGTTATACAGCTTGCGCCGCTTGTCCGCCTTGCGGCCAAAGCATTTTTCAAACTGTTCATCCGGCGAAATGACGCCATAGCTCCAGCCTTTGCGAGGACTGAACTTCTCACCCATTATGCGATAGAGCCGCTCCGCCTCTCGAATATCCAGCATACGCTCGCCATAGGGCGGGTTGGTCACCAAGGTGCCCCGCTCCGTTTGGGGGTTAAAATCGGCAATATCCGCCGTGTCCAGGTGCAGGTACTGCCCCACCCTGGCCCGCTTGGCATTGATGGCGGTCAGTTCAATGGCGTGAGGGTCCAGATCAGACCCAAACGCCTGGAAATCAATGTCTGTCTTAATGTTCTCGTGGGCACGGGCGCGCTCCTGCTTCCAGGCCGCCTCCGGCACGAAGCCCCAGCGATCGCAAGCAAAGTTCCGGTTGATCCCCGGCGCCACATTGGCTGCCAGCATGGCACCTTCAATAAGAATCGTGCCGCTGCCGCAAAAAGGATCATACAAAGTGTGGTAATGCCGCAGGCGGGACAGGCTGCACAACGCCGCCGCCAAAGTCTCCCGAATGGGAGCGGCATTGCTCTCCGGCCGGTAGCCCCGCTTGTGCAAGCCGGTGCCGGTGGTGTCCAGCATAATGGTCACCTGGTCTTTCAGTATGGAGAACTGAATTTGGTGCACCGGGCCGGTCTCGTCAAACCAGTTGATGTGGTAGTCCTCTTTCAGGCTCTCTACCACAGCTTTTTTGATGATTTTTTGGCAGTCTGGCACACTGTGCAGGGTGGAAGAAATAGAGTACCCTTTCACAGGAAATGTGTCTGTACTGCCGATAAACTCGCTCCAGGGCAATCGCCGTACCGCCTGGAACAGCTCCTCAAAAGTCACCGCCGTAAAGCGATCCAGTACAATCAGGATCCGCTCCGCAAAGCGGCTGTTGATATTGGCACGGGCCAGCATGGCCTGGTCGCCATTAAAGAACACCCGGCCGTTTTCGGCGGTCACCTCCCGGGCGTCCATTTGTCTTAATTCCTCTGCCACCAAGCCCTCCAGGCCCAGTAGACAGGGGGCAGTCATTTGTAATTCCATAAATTTAAAGTTCCTTTGTTGCGTGCCGGGTCACATGGCAGCCTACATTCACCGCCACCGGCAGCCCTGCAATGTGGGTGGCGTAGGTCTCAATATTTACACCCAGCGCTGTGGTTTGGCCGCCAAATCCTTGCGGCCCGATGTCCAGTGCGTTGATCTTCTCCAGCAGCTCCTGCTCCAGCGCCGCATAGTCCGGATTTGGATTGCGACGGGACAGCGGGCGACACAGCGCCTCCTTTGCCAGCAGGGCGCACTTTTCAAAATCGCCGCCGATTCCAACGCCGATCACCACCGGCGGGCAGGGATTGGAGCCGGCCTTTTGCACAACGCCCACAATGTAATCCACCAGGTCCTGCCGTGTGGCGGCAGGGGTAAACATACGCAAATCGCTCATATTCTCGCTGCCAAAGCCCTTAGGTGCAACTGTCAGCCGTACCCGATCCCCGGGCACCAGGCGGGTGTGGATCACGGCAGGCGTATTGTCGCCGGTATTTACCCGGTCAAAGAACGGGTCGCGCACTACGCTCTTGCGCAGCAGGCCGTCCGTATAGCCGGCAGATACGCCGGCGTGCACCGCCGCTTCAAAGTCGCCGTCCATGTGCACATCCTGCCCAATTTCTGCAAACACAACGGCCATACCGGTGTCCTGACAAATGGGCAAATCCAGTTCTTTGGCTGCTGCCAAATTGCTCTCTAAATCACCGAGAATGCTCTTGGCCGTCGAATTCGGCTCCGTCCGGCGGGCACAACCGATACACTGTACCAGATCCTCCGGCAGCACTTTATTGGCCGTGATACACAGCTGCCGCACCGCCGCGGTGATCACTTCTGCTTTGATCTCTCTCATACGCTTGTCCACCTTTTTGCAAAAAAAGAGGGCGCAGCAAAAAGAACTAACCTGATTGCTGCCCCCTTGTATTTGTTCTGTTTATTCCGTGCCGGAAATGTCGTAAAACACGATCTCGTCGCCTTTTACATAGCCCTTCTCCCGGGCTTTTTGCTCAATGTAGTCATCCTTATTGTCGGCGCCTACCACTTCTTCCAGTCGGGCATTTTCCTGCTGGACGGAAGCCAGTTGGGCAGTCAGGGTCTGCTTTTGCTTTTGCATGCGGCTAATGTCCGCAGACTGATTCACCAGAGTCACACTGCAATAGAGAAACAGCACCACCATAGGCACTACCAAAAGCAGGCGCAGGTACTTACTCCGCTTCATGGAGTTCTTCAAATTTTGAATCATACTCAACACTTCTTTGTTCCGGCGCAGCCGTGGCTGCGAGAGGTCTTTTTCTTTTCCGTTTTCGCTTTCGTGCGTTTAATTTATTATATAA
>ERZ1034946.622-NODE-622-length-15885-cov-7.342451_pt1 | contig 15885 bp, 13 predicted proteins | sample MGYA00520591_ERZ1034946 | MGnify/ENA primary metagenome ERZ1034946 (study PRJEB33766, sample SAMN09781753) | gut metagenome | biome: gut microbiome | host: Homo sapiens | place: Madagascar | study: EMG produced TPA metagenomics assembly of the PRJNA485056 data set...
GTAATGTATATAGTAAATAGTATAATAAAACCAACAACGCAGAAATTTATTATGGGGGTATCTGAATGGGATATATAGTAGCACTTGATATAGGAATTGCATCTGTCGGATGGGCAGTTATTGATAAAGAATCTCAGCAGGTAATTGAGGCTGGTTCAAATTTGTTTGATGAAGCTAATGCATCCGAGAATCAAATTCGTAGAAGCATGCGTCAGGGAAGACGATTGAAAAGACGACAGCGCACTCGATTAAATGATTTTAGTAAATTATGGGAAAGATATAACTTATCTATTCCAGAATATAAAAGCACAGACCTTGTATCAATTAAGGTTCGAGCTTTAAATGAGAAAATTTCTTTAGATGAGATTTACCTCATTCTGTACAGTTATCTGAAGCATAGAGGAATTGCATATCTGGAAGACGCCGAAGAGGACGTGAAAGGAAATAGCGCATACGCAAATGGTCTTAAACTGAATGCCTTGGAGCTTGAAACAAAATATCCAAGTGAGATCCAGAAAAGACGATTAGAATCCATTGGAAAGTTCAGAGGACAGTCCATTATTATTGATGAAAATGGTGAAAAGCTAGATGTCAGCAATGTGTTTACAATGGGAGCTTACAGGAAAGAAATTACACGTGTTTTACAGACACAGTCAGCCTTTTATGAACAAATATCAGACGATTTCATTGCCGATTATCTCTTGATTTTTAATCGTAAGAGGAAATATTATGAGGGCCCAGGTAACGAGCTTTCCAGAACGGATTATGGTAAATATACAACTCGTTTAGGTGAGGATGGAAAGTATATTACAGAAGAAAATATTTTTGAAAAGTTAATAGGGAAGTGTAGCATTTATTCTGAAGAGTACAGGGCGGCAGCTGCGTCTTACACAGCTCAGGAGTTTAATGTATTAAATGATTTAAACAATCTTACAATTAATGGACGTAAGCTGGAGGAAAGCGAAAAGTATAAAATTGTTTCTCAACTTAAAGTAGCAAATACAGTCAATATGCGCAAAATTATTGAGAACACTATAGGTGAGAAAATCTCTGATATGTCAGGGGCTAGAGTCAATAAAGATGACAAGGAAGAATTTCATAAATTTGAAACTTACAATAAAATGCGTAAGGCTCTTGCAGAGATTGATGTGGATATTTGTGATTTTAGCAGAGAAGACTTAGATAAAATTGGTCGAATCCTTACAATAAATACAGACAAGGAGTCTATATTGGCTGGATTTAAAGATTCTGATTTGCAGTTAGATGAGCAGATTATTGATAAGCTTATAGTCTTTCGTAAAAAGAACAGTTCTTTGTTTAATAAATGGCATTCGTTTTCTCTTAAAATCATGAATGAGTTGATTCCAGTGATGTATGAGGAGCCATATGAGCAGATGACCTTACTTACCAGAATGGGCTTGATGAAATCGAGAACAGAAGAGTTTAGGGGATTAAAATATATTCCTTCAAATGCTATAAGTGAGGATATTTATAATCCTGTTGTAAGGAAATCAGTACATATTTCGCTCAGGGTATTAAATGCCCTCATGAAAAAGTATGGTGTACTTGATGATGTTGTTGTGGAAATGCCACGTGATAGAAATTCAGATGAGGAAAAGAAATTTATCTCTGATGCACAGAAAAAGAATAAAAATGAATTGGAATATATCCAAAAGCTGCTGGCAGGAGGTTATGATATAGAGCTTACTGGAGTGAACTACAGTAACGACAGAAAATTGAATTTGAAACTCAAACTTTGGAATGAACAGGGAGGAGTATGTCCATATTCAGGAAAAGTAATTGAACCACAGGATATATTGGACTATCCAGAAAAATTTGAGGTGGATCATATTATTCCACGTTCTATCTCCTTTGATGACTCGAGAAGCAATAAGGTGCTTGTATATCGTGAACAAAATCAATATAAGGGAAATCAGACACCATATTATTACCTGACACATTCAACAGAAAGTCATTGTACTTATGAAGAATTTAAAAGCAGGGTATTAGAGCGTGCAAAAGCAAAAGAGTACGGATATTCAAAGAAAAAAATAAAAAATCTCTTGACGACAGAAGATATTACAAAAGAAAATGTATTACAGGGTTTTATTAATCGTAATATAAATGATACCCGCTATGCATCCAGAGTTGTGTTAAATGCAATTCAGTCTTTTTATAGGGCAAATGATATAGACACAAAGGTAAAGGTGATTCGAGGCGAATATACACACCAGATGCGAGATAATTTAAGGCTCCCAAAGGATAGAAATGAGTCCTATGCACATCATGCAGTAGATGCCATGCTGATTGCTTATTCTCAAATGGGTTATGAAGCTTACCATAAGTTACAGGAGTCGTTTATTGATTTTGAAACTGGTGAGATTCTGGATAAAGCCATGTGGGATGAAAATATGTCGGATAAGGTTTACGCAGACTATCTCTATGGCAGAAGATGGGCAAATATACGTGCTGAAATTACAAGAGCAGAAAAGGATGTAAAGTATTGGTATTATGTAAATACGAAATGCAATAGAGGACTCTGTAATCAGACCATTAGGGGAACGAGGGAGTACGAAGGCAAGACTTATAAAATCAATAAATTGGATATTAGAGACAAAAATGGTTTAGCTACATTTAAAAAACTTGCATTGAGTGACAAGGAGCGCGACAGGGAAAAATTACTGGTGTATAAGCATGACAGGCAGACCTTTGACCAACTGCTTCAAATATTAGAGGACTATGCTGATGCGGCAAATCCATTTACTCAGTACGAAAAAGAAACTGGAGATGTGGTTCGTAAGTATGCTAAAAACCATAATGGACCAAGGATTGACAAGCTAAAATATGTCGATGGTGAAGTAGGGGCGTGTATAGATATCTCGCACAAATATGGACATGAAAGAAATAGCAGGAAGGTGATTTTAGAAAGTCTTGTGCCATATCGTATGGATGTATATTTCAAAGATGGAGCATTTTACCTAATAGGTATTAAGCAGTCGGACATCAAATGTCAGGGAGAAAAGTATGTCATAGACGAAGATGCATACGCGGTAATACTTAGAAATGAAAAAATGATTTCTGAAGGTCAAAACAGGAGTGACCTGCAGGAACTAGGCTATGAATTCAGATTATCATTTTATAAAAATGACATTATAGAGTATGAGAAGAATGGAGAAAGATTCAGAGAACGATTCTTGTCTCGTACTATGCCTAAGGTTAAGAATTATATTGAGACTAAGCCTATAGATAAAGCTAAATATGAGGAACGAAATTTAGTGGGATTATCCAAAACAAATTATATAAGAAAATATCGAATGGATATTCTGGGAAACTACTATCCTTGCGACAAGGAAAATTTTTCAATCTATTGCTAGATATTATTGACATTGCGTGCTTTTAAGAATACAATTGTTTTGTAGAAAACAAATTTTACAGTCACGTAGTTTGTTTAGACCTACTAAAACAAGGCTTTATGCCGAAATTGAAGCACCGACGGGTGCTTCTTTTTTTTATATAAAAAAGGGGGAAGGACATGGCATTTCGTGTGGTTTTAATTGAAAATGAAGTGGCTATAAAGGTAAAGCTTAATAACTTGGTAATCACGAAGAATGATAAGGATATTTGGATTCCATTAGATGATATATCCATGATTGTCATGGATAATTTGTCCACTGTAATTACAGCAAGGTTGCTTTGTCAGTTATCAGAGGCTGGAATAGGATTGATGCTTTGCAATCAGCAGCATTTGCCAACGGGATATTACAGCTCATATGATAATCATAGCAGGTCATCTAAAGTTATAGGATATCAGATTGATAAAAGCAGGGATTATTATGATAGCTTATGGAGGCGGGTTGTTACTGCTAAAATAGAAAATCAGGCAAAGGCATATGTTATGTTAAAAGGTGACGAAATTGGTGGACAGAAAATATTTGAATTTGCTGAAAATGTAACAGATGGGGATCAAACAAACAGAGAGGCACATGCAGCCAAAGTATATTTTAATTTATTAATGGGGACTTCATTTTCGAGAGGTAATGAAGATATTTTGTTAAATAGTGGTTTAGACTATGGATATACTGTGCTTCGTGGATATATTGCTAGAGTATGTGTGGGATATGGTTTGAACACCCAATTAGGAATTCATCATAAAAGTGAGTACAATCGTTTTAATTTAGTAGATGATTTGATGGAACCCTTTCGTCCACTGGTTGATATGATAGCATATGAAATGATGGAAGGGGCAGATTATTTCATGCCAGAGCATAGACACAGGTTAGTCGGGCTTTTAAACATGAAAATGCTGTATAGAAATAAAAAAATGTATCTATGTAATGTATTGGAGAACTATATAGAGCAGTATGCATCCCTGATTATGGGGAGGGGAAAAAATATTGTTTTTCCAGATGTCAATGATTTTATTGGAGAAGATATAGATGGATTATAAGCTTATGAGATTATTATGTATGTTTGATTTACCTATGGAATCAGGAGAAGAAAAGAGAGCTTATCGTAATTTCAGGAGAGATTTAATCAAGGAAGGCTTTGTGATGATGCAATATTCTGTGTATGTTCGGGTATGCCCTAGCCGAGAATATGCAAACCGCCTTGAAAAACGAATACAAAAATTTATTCCGGAAGAAGGAAATGTCCGTTTATTGTGTGTTACAGAAAAACAGTATAGTGATATGAAACTATTGGTTGGAAGCCGAAGCTCAGCGGAAGAGTCGATTGGTGTAGAGAGGATGATTATCATATGAGAGTAGCGGTAAGTGAGTTTGAAAAGAGCTATGCATTTGAATTAAAACCAATCACACAATTATGTGGGCAGAATATAGCACGTAAGACGTATATTTTAGAGTCTATTTGTAAATATTTTAGTACATATAAGTATGCGGAAATAAGGAATAGATGGAGAGACAATGTGACAATTGATGGTGAATTAGTTGGTAGAAAATTTTTCTCAACATTGAGTATTCGGGGTATATCAGATTTACTGACTATAATTAAATGGTCAAAGCAAAGCCTTATGTTGGAATATGTAAAAGGCTTGATGCAGAAGTTTGATTGGCAGATGCATTTAGAAGTTATAAATGATGAACTGGAAGAAATGTTTCAGCTATTGAATAAAGAAATGGAAGTGTTAGGGAATATTGAAATAAATTATTCCACATCTGAAGTGTGGGATATGATTCAAAAATCAAATGTCACAGGCAAAAATGAGACGAATCTGGAGGATAAGGAATCTGGAGAATTAATTTTTATAGCCTTAAATCTTATTGAGGAGATTCTTAAAGCGACACCAAAGAAAATGCTGGTGATTTTTGAAAATGCAGACCATATTTTGTCAGTAAAAGAATATCAGAATATGATAGATAGAATGCAGCAGATTAGTGAAAAATTTGATGTTTACTTTTTGACTACAACCAGCCTGGATAAATATGTGGTATGTCAGGAAAACCTATGCTCTGGAATAACAGTGTTTAATGATATAGACTTCCAATTTCCCGAGCTGGAAGATCTGCAAAATGCAATAAATGACAATTATCCGTGTAACAAAATCTTTGACCAGACACAAATCGCTGAAATGATTGAAAATATTGTTCAGAGAATTGGAAAAACAACATATCTGGATTCTATTGAGGAAAATGTAGTATGCAAAATTATAAATAAAAGTATGATGCTAAATGACAGATGGCAAAAAAATGAGATTGCTCCGGAAATTGGTTTCTTAAAAGCATAGTTTATGATAGAATATTTTAGTAGAAAACTGAAATGCATGATGATATTTTGAAGGAGACGTCTGGAGAAATATCATTTGATATTTTAGTACCTAAACAAATTACGTGACTGTAAAACAGAAACAAGATTTTCTCTAGTTGTTGTATATTTTAGTACCTAAACAAATTACGTGACTGTAAAACTGAAGGGAGCGAAGCAAAATGAAGATTTTATTTTAGTACCTAAACAAATTACGTGACTGTAAAACATGTACCTCTACACGATATGTACCCTTTAGATTTTAGTACCTAAACAAATTACGTGACTGTAAAACAATATCTAAATAATGACCGCCCCAGAAAGTATTTTAGTACCTAAACAAATTACGTGACTGTAAAACTTTAACTTCATTGGTTGCATATCCGTAAAATTTTAGTACCTAAACAAATTACGTGACTGTAAAACGAAGCTGTGGAAGGTGATAAGAAGGCAATAGATTTTAGTACCTAAACAAATTACGTGACTGTAAAACCGGACGACAGTAAGTTATAAAAACGTTCGTATTTTAGTACCTAAACAAATTACGTGACTGTAAAACAGATATATTTGCTTGTCACAATGCGATTGTATTTTAGTACCTAAACAAATTACGTGACTGTAAAACGAAGTGAAGTATCAACAGAAGTTCCTAAGAATTTTAGTACCTAAACAAATTACGTGACTGTAAAACGCATTTTTTTAATGACTAGAAACGTTAGGATTTTAGTACCTAAACAAATTACGTGACTGTAAAACGCAAATTCTTTATACAATGAAATAAGTTCATTTTAGTACCTAAACAAATTACGTGACTGTAAAACCAGAAGAGATTAAAGAGAAATACGGAATAAATTTTAGTACCTAAACAAATTACGTGACTGTAAAACTATTTTAAAGAGATACATCATTGACTTGAATTTTAGTACCTAAACAAATTACGTGACTACAAAATTTTAGTAAAAAAAGAACCTTGGAAATGCTCAGTTCCCAAGGTTCGCAGACTGTTGCTGTCATTTATCTCCGTCTAACCATTTGCATATGTAGTAGCTGGCTACAGAGGCCAACACGGAGATAAGAAAAGCGATTGTGTACTCCAATGAAGCCGCCCAATTTTTGCTGGAAAGAGTCGACAGCAGGATAATGATAACACGAATGTATGTTCGAACTGATATTAGGGGTTGATTTTCTAAAAAAAACATAGTAGTATGAAGTCAGCTAAGAAAAGCGATTATGATCCCAATGGAGTCAGGAAAGTCCAGAGTGTCAGCTCTGGACTTTTTTTACAGGCGAAAATAGGAGATTGAGTGTGAAAATACTAATTGTAATAAACGATTTTTTTAATAAAAGTAATGGTATGAGCATTTCAACACAGAGATTTGTGACTTCTTTACGGAAGATGGGGCATGAAGTCCGAATTGCAGCAAACGCTTCAAACGGAAATCCGGAATATCCAATGGAGGTATTAAGAATACCGGTATTTGCTGGAATCATTGAAAAAGAGGGTTATACATTTGCGAAAATAAACAAGAAATTATTGGAAGAGGCTGTAGACTGGGCAGATGTAGTACATGTGGAGGACCCATTTTTCCTTTGTGCAAAAGCGGCAAGGATTGCAAACAGCAAAGCTAAGACTGTGACGGGAACCTTTCATCTGTACCCGGAAAATATGACCTACTCGGTGCATATTGGCAAATCAGCCTTTTTTAATTATGTCTTTATGACAGCTTTTAAAAATGGTGTCTATAATAAGTGCGACAGGATTATGTGCCCTACAGACCAGGTAAAAGCAAGATTGAAGAAATATCATTTTTCAGCGGATTTATACACTATTTCAAATGGGATTCCAGAGGAAATAGTAGATTATGGCTATTATAAGCTGCCATGCAGAAGCAATAAGATTAATGAGAGAAAAAAATTTAGAATAATAACAGTTGGAAGATATTCAAAGGAAAAAAATCAGGGGCTGCTTCTGGATGCCTTGCTGAAATGTCAGAATAATGAAAATATAGAACTGACAGTTGCGGGAAAAGGCCCCTTGGAAAATGAACTGAAACAAAAAGCAAGTCTGCTGCCATTTGAGGTAGAATTTGACTTTTTTGAGCAGGATGAGTTATTAGAAAAAATGTCACAGGCAGATATTTATGTACACTGCGCAGATATAGAAGTAGAAGGGATGTCCTGCATGGAAGCCTTTGCCTGTGGAGCGGTTCCCTTAATATCAAAAGCGAGATTATCGTCTACAAAAAGCTATGCACTGGATGATAACAATATATATAAGGCGGATGATTCTGATGATTTGGCAGGAAAAATAGATTATTGGATAGAGCACCCCAAGGAATTAGAAGCTTCAAGAGAAAAATATATGCAAATGGCAAAAAATATGACTGTTGACAATAGCGCACAGAAATTGCTTGATATGATGAGGGGAGAGATGCTATGAGGTATGTGATTACTATTGCTCTCATTCTTTTTGGTTATCTTTCCGGAAGCGTACTCTACGCGGAGTTATTTACGAATATCATATGCAAAAAAAGTCTTTTTGAAGTGAGCGAAAATGGCAATCCCGGTACAGCCAATGCTTTTATTTATGGAAATAAGGTCTGTGGAATACTGGCAGTGATTGGAGATTTATTAAAAGGAATAATTCCCGTCATGATATATGTGAAATTGTTTGGAATAACATCACCAGCCATAGCAATTATAATGTCAGCCCCTGTAATCGGACATGGCTGCTCATGCTTTTATCATATGCGGGGTGGTATGTGCATAGCCACCAGCTTTGGTGTTTTCATTGGCTTGCTGCCAATATGGGAACCTCTTGTATGTCTGATTGTTTTTTATCTTACTTTGTTGATGATTCCGGGGATTCATAACAGCATAAGAACAATCATTACATTTATCGGTACGACAGTTTGTATATTGATTTTATGTATATTTCAGCCAGTGAAGGTATTTATTTTTATTGGTATATTTTTTATTACGATTAATGTTGTTGTCAAAATGAGGATGGATTTAAGAAGAAGAGGAATTTATGAAAAGCATCGGTAATAGAATAAAAACCTGGAGGCAGAACACCTCCAAGTTTTTAATACCAAAGTATGCAAGAGAAGCTGCCAGTTGCCATGCATCCAGAGAAGCTGCCGGTGGCAGGTTTGATGGTGGCAGGTTCTCTGTATGCCATAGTATGCAATAAAAGCTGCCATGTATCCAGAGCAGCTGCCTGCTTTACTGTATCAAATTATTACAGCCTGCAAAATTCCTCAATTTCCTCAGCAATTGACTTAAGGCTTGCCTCCCAGAAGTCTTTCTTAGTCAAGTCGATTCCAAGCATAGCACCATCCTCCTCAATAGTATGGACAGGAGTGAGACGAAGCATCTCCTTGTAGCGGGCTACAAAAGCATCCCCCTGCTCACAGTAGAGATTATAAAGTCCCTGGGCGAAAAGATTGCCAAATGTATATGGGAAGTTGTAAAAACTTATGCCAGAGCTGTAGTAATGACTCTTGCAGACCCACATGTAAGGGTGCATATATTCAGGGTCAAGTCCGTCACCATAAGCCTTCTTCTGGCAGTCCAGCATAATCTCATTCAGGTCTGGTGTCATCAGGAATTTTTCCTGACTCTGCTCGAATACAGCAGTCTCAAAGAGGTATCTTGAGTAAATATCCACAACACACTGTGCCTTTTCTTTCAAGTCATTTTCCAGAAGGGCAAGCTTTTCCTCATCATTTGAAGCCTTAGAGAGGGCGTAATGTCCCAGATGGACCTCATTAAAGGTAGAAGCTGTTTCAGCTACCGGCATAGGATAATCGCTGTTTAGTATTCTCTGTCCTTCCATTGTGCGGTTGTGGAAGGCATGTCCAAGCTCATGGGCAAGAGTGTCAATTGCTCCAAAGCTTCCGTCATAGTTTGTGAGGATACGGCTCTGCTTGTAGCCTGTGAGGCTGGCGCAGAAAGCACCTCCCTGTTTGCCGTTTCTAGGATAGAAGTCAATCCACTCATTGTCAAAGGCTTCCTTCATCATATCAGCCATATCAGGAGTAAATTCATTAAAGCATGTGGTCAGATAATCTCTGGCTTCTTCCAGAGAGTACTTTTTATCTGATTTTCCAAGTGGGGCAAAAAGCTCATACCATGGAAGTCCGTTCTTGCAGCCCAGGAGCTCGCCTTTTTTGCAGAGATACTTACGGAATACCGGCAGATATTCCTCTACTGCCTCCATCATTGCGTCCAGGGTCTGGCGGCTCATGCGGGAGTTCTCAAGGGTCATGGCAAGTGGTGACTCATAGCCCTTTTTAGCAGAAAGCATAGTTACCTGATTCTTGATGTTATTTAATGAAAATGCCACAGAGTCTGCGATTTTTTCATAGCACTTAAGCTCAGCGTCATATGCGGCCCTGCGCACCTTGGAATCTGGGCTGTAGGCAAGGTTTCTGATTTCAGACAGGGTGACCTGTCTGCCGTCATAGTCCACCTTGACTGTGGATGTGAGATATGACTGCAAGTCTCCCCAGGCACCGCCGCCAGTCATGTTCATGGCAGAAATCATTGCCTCCACTTCATTTGAGAGAAGGTGGGAGCAGCGCTTTTTTGTCTCCTTGATGAGGAAGGTATATTCTCTGATTATGTCACTTTCCTCTGCAAGAGTGTCTACATTTTCAATTGAGCCAAGGATACGGTCGGCTGCCACGGTGTACTCGGCACCAGCATTGTAGATGCTCATAGCCTTGTTGATTAAAGCCATATTCTGGCCATCTTCTGTGTTGCAGGCCTGACGAAGCTGAAGAAAATCAAAGATTTTCAAAAGTATTTTATTATAGCTCTCAAGCTCTGTGAGTATAAGCTCTGCCTTATCCTTATCATTTAGACCGGAAGCCTTTTCCACAGCGGCCTTGAGGCTATCATTTGCCTGACTTAATTTGTTCATATCTTCCTGCAAAGCTGGGTCATCCAGCCCGGAATAGATGATACTAAGATTCCATTCTGTATTCATAACATACCTCTTTCTATATAAATATATGTGATAGTTATAACTAACACAAAATTTATTATATTCCTAAACAGGTGATAGGACAACCGATATTGTGGTGAAAAGATTTGTTTGTTATAATTAAATAGGTAACTTATGTTTTGTATTAATGGGGGAAAAGAATATGAGAAAATTTACAGGTGTGGTTTTAGCATTAACATTGTGTCTGGGGCTGGCAGCATGTGGGGCAGAGGATTCTACAGGACAGGCAGAGACACCAGATACACAGGCTGTGCAGGAGGCAGCAGGAGTATCAGATAAGGCAGTAAACACAGAGAAGGCAGGAGAGGACAAAACTGACCAAATAAGTACTGAAGTGGCAGCAGAGACAGAAAGCGACAGGGTTGATTCAGAAAACACTGTGGTTTATGTTAAATATGGAACAGATTATAATGTATATTACATTATAGATTTAGATAATAAGGTAACTAGATATGGCTCAGACCTGGATCCATCTGTTGAAGAGGGAACTTTCACAGAGGGAGATAATCTGGCTGATGGCATATCAGTAAGCTATAATGATGCAGAAACAGATTATGAATACAGTGAGAGCCTGTATTTGAAAAATGCGGATGATGACAGCATATTGATACTTTCAGCAGAAGATGGCGAAGAGTATGAATTCAAAAAAACGGATATGAGCTCAGTTCCATATTATCTGCGATAGAGGAATACCGGAGGAAATGCAATGATTTTTGAAACTCATGCACACTATGATGACAGCAGGTTTGATGATGACAGAGAAGAACTTTTGAAAAAAGTCCATGACAGTGGAGTAAGCCCGATTATAAATGTGGGGGCTTCAATCGAGAGCACAGGTACTACGCTGGAGCTGGCAAAAACCCATGATTATATATACGCGGCAGTAGGTGTGCATCCAAGTGACATAAGTGGATTAAATGAGGACAGCTTTGAATGGTTAAGGGAACAGACAGATTATGCTAAAACTGTGGCAATAGGTGAGATAGGCCTGGACTATTACTGGGACAAGGAGCCAGGGGTGCAGGAGGCACAGCGCTATTGGTTTGGCAGACAGCTTGATTTGGCGAAAGAGACAGGACTTCCGGTCATAATACATTCCAGGGATGCTGCGGAGGACACCATGCAGGTTATGAAGGAGCACAAGGCTCAGGAAATACCCGGGGTGATTCACTGCTATTCCTACTCTAAGGAGCTGGCAGGGGAATTTGTCAAAATGGGTTATTTTATAGGAGTCGGTGGAGTAGTTACCTTCAAAAATGCCAGAAAGCTGGTGGAGACAGTGGAGGCCATTCCTATGGAGCACATTCTCCTGGAGACAGACTGCCCATATATGGCACCGGAGCCACACAGGGGAAGCCGTAATGATTCCTCAAACATTCCTTTTGTAATTGAAAAAATTGCTCAGATAAAAGGAATATCAGCAGCAGATGTGGAGAGAATAACTGCGGAAAATGCTTACAGGCTCTTTACCAGAGCTTCTCATGCAGAAGTATAAGGCGGCATACAATTTGTGGGGCAAAGCAGCTGCAAATTGCGGAAAATTTGAGATTAAATATAAAATTCAAGGAGAAAAATCATGGCAACATTGGGTAATCCCCAGAATACAGTAGCTGTATTACAGAAATATAACTTTAATTTTCAAAAGAAATTCGGACAGAATTTCCTGATCAATCCTTCAGTGCTTGAGGACATTATATCAGAGGCAGATGTTACAGAGGATGACATGGTACTTGAGATTGGACCGGGAATCGGCACCATGACGCAGTATCTGTGCGAGGCTGCAAGACAGGTTATTGCAGTGGAAATTGACACAAACCTGATTCCGATTCTGCAGGACACCTTGTCTGAGTACGATAATGTAAAGGTTATCAACGAGGACATCCTAAAGGTGGACATAAATGCACTTGCAAATGAATATAATAATGGTAAGCCTATAAAGGTGGTGGCAAATCTGCCTTACTACATAACAACACCTATCATCATGGGCTTGTTTGAGAGCCATGTGCCAATCGACAGCATCACAATCATGGTTCAAAAAGAAGTGGCAGACAGGATGCAGGAGGGACCTGGAAGCAAGGAATATGGAGCCTTGTCGCTGGCTGTACAGTACTATTCCACACCGGAAATAGTGGTAAATGTACCGCCTAGCTGTTTTATGCCACAGCCAAAGGTTGGGAGCGCGGTTATAAAGCTTACCAGACACGAGAAGCCACCGGTGGATGTGGATGATGAAAAGCTCATGTTTAAGCTGATTAGGGCATCCTTTAACCAGAGACGAAAGACTCTGGCAAACGGGCTCAACAATTTTGGCGGATTTAATCTGTCAAAAGAAATGATACAGGAGAGCATCGAGGAGCTGGGTGTTCCTGTGAATGTCAGAGGAGAGGCGTTAAGCCTTGAGCAGTTTGCAAAATTAAGCAACATAATCGGTTCAAAAATGAATAAAAAATAGCGAATAAAAAAGCATATAGGGGAGACACTATTGTCAAAGAATATTTGATGATGGAGGTGTGCCCTATGAAGAAACAATATATAGCTGCACTTGCCTGTCTGGTAGCGGGAGCGATAGGACTTGCAGGTGCTTATTCGACAAACAGCTCGAAGGAGCAGGCAGAGGAGGAGCCGATTCTCGAGAGCAGCAGCATCCAGAAGTACCAGTCAGCGGATGAGATAAAGGAAAACGCGGTCAACAATGCGGATGTGGATGAGGCTGCCAGCATGGTGGGCAGGGAAGCTGATAATGCCATAAATCAGGCGGCAGACAGCACTAAAACAGCAGAGAATGCCACAGACAAATCCGGGGACAGCCAGGACCATGAGCAGGATGATGGTCAGGCAGAAAAGGAGACGGCAGAGACCTCTGTGGAGGTTGAACCAGAGGCACAGATGGATGGACTGTCTTTTAACGAGGCAAGCGTCATAAAATGGCCTGTGGAGGGAGAAGTGCTTCTGCCATTTTCCGCAGATAAGACAATCTATATGCCGACCCTGCAGCAGTACCAGTACAACTACGGACTTGCAATCAGTGCCAATGTCAATGACAAGGTCTACTGTGGCGCAAAGGGCTGTATCACTGATATTGTTACCAATGAGGAGACCGGCTGTACAGTGACAGTTGATATTGGAAATGGATATTCGGCTATATATGGACAGCTTAAGGAGCTGAACTTTGACAAGGGAGATACAGTTGAGAGCGGACAGGTCATTGGCTATGTCAGCGAGCCTACCAAGTATTATGCAGTGGAGGGCAGCAACGTGTATTTTGCCATGACGAAGGACGGACAGTATATTGACCCTGCAGCTTATATGGCTGTAGAATAATAATGACATTAAAGGTGGCTCAATCGGGTCACCTTTAGGCAGATAAAGAATAGGGATTATAACAGGAGGTGAGCTCGTGGAGTTTACTGAATACAATGACATAGTAAAGGGCTGGGTGCAGGAGGTTTTGGATAACCACCAGAAGGACGCAGAGCTTACTTTAAAATACTGCAACGACATAATTGAATATGCAGGCAGGACAGATGATGCAAAGCTTCTGGGCTTTGGCTATTACTATATAGCAGAGGTTTATTACATATTAAACGATGGAGACTCGTTTTTTGCCACAGTCAGCAAGGCATTATCATATCTGGAAAAGGCAGGGGAGTGGGAGTTAATCGCCAGAAGCTACAATATCCTTGGGATTATAGCCATGAACAGGGGCAATCTTCCTATAGCCTACGATTACTATCTGAATGGTCTGGTTTATTGCAGAAAGCTGTCTGCACCGGAAGTTGAGATAATAATAAAAATAAACTGTGGTGCATTGAATATACAGGGCAGGCAGTATGGCGAAGCAGAGAAGTTTTTGTATGAGGCACTGGAGCTGGCTAAAAGGCTGCCTAAGGATAAAACCTATCACAGCTACATGGTCTGTATATACCAGAATATAGCCATCTGTCTTGTTTTGCAGGGCAAACTTGAAGGCGTAGATGGGATATTCAAAAAAGTGCATACAGACCACTGGCAGGAGGCAGACTATCTGGACAAGATAGGCGTGCTCTGCGCGGAGACACTTTACTATCACAGAAGCGGCAGCTACGAGCTGAGGGATGAGTGCATAGCCCATATAGATGGTGATGTGGGCAACAACATAGCTTTCATGGATATATTTGATGACCTGTACACCTACTGTGAACTACTGCTGGAATGTGATAAGGACAAGGAATTCTGGAATATTATCGACACACTTGAGCCGATGATAAGGAACTTTAACATTACCAATATGCAGTTAAAGGAAATATCATTAAAGATAAAGTATTACAGAAAGCATAATCAGAATGCAGAATATCTGCAGGCTGCGGGGCTCTACTACGAGCTTTCAGAGCGGCGGGAAGTAGAGACCAGAGATATGATTAACAATGTCCTCTTCCTGAGAAAAAGTCTTGAAAACGCAAAGCAGGCAAAGCATGAAATCGAGATGCAGAATAAGATACTTGAGGAGCGGTCAGAGACAGACCCACTCACAGGGCTGGCAAACAGATTCAAGCTTAATTCATACGCAGATAAGCTTTTCAGCAAGGCGCAAAAGGATGGTTCATCCTTTGCCATCGAGATTCTGGATATAGATTATTTCAAGGAATTTAACGACAATTACGGACACCAGCAGGGGGACGAATGTCTCCTCATGCTTGCAGAATGCCTTGAAAAAGTAGTCACAAGACATAATGGCTTCTGCGCCAGATATGGAGGCGATGAGTTCGTAGTAATCTATGAAAATATCACACCAGACATCGCCGTAGATTATGTCAGAGAACTCAAAAATGAGGTCATGGAGCGGTCTATGGAGCATAAGTTCTCTAAGGCACTGCCGATTGTGACCATCTCCCAGGGTATGTGCTGTGATGTGCCGCCCAAGTCAGGCAAGGTATGGGATTTCCTGCATATAGCAGACGATATGCTCTATAAGATTAAAAAACAGAACAGAAATAATTACTGCGTTGGCTCAATATCTGGGAAAATATATCAGAATAATAAATAAAATCAAGATGGAAACGGTCTAAAATAAAGTGGTTTCCATTCTTTAGGAGTATTTCACAAAAATTTTATAAATAAATTGTTGACAATTACTA
>ERZ1034946.625-NODE-625-length-15814-cov-8.021448_pt1 | contig 15814 bp, 11 predicted proteins | sample MGYA00520591_ERZ1034946 | MGnify/ENA primary metagenome ERZ1034946 (study PRJEB33766, sample SAMN09781753) | gut metagenome | biome: gut microbiome | host: Homo sapiens | place: Madagascar | study: EMG produced TPA metagenomics assembly of the PRJNA485056 data set...
TATTATAACACTCTTCACATTTACGCTTATAATTATATACTACTGCTTTACTTACAATTAAGCCTAAGACACCTATAATTGCTATTATAAGTTCATAACGCTCTATTATAATTTTTTCAAATGCCTTTAAGAGACTTTCTCTTTCTACTTCTTTATTTTTATCATCATTATTTTCTTTTTGTATTTCACACATAATTATTACCTCATTTTGCAATTTAACCAAATTATTTCTTTATTATAAACCATTCATCATCCAAAACCATTTATAAAATGTTCCGCTATTTTGTTGATTTTTGTTATTTTACGTTGAGTTCTATACAATATCCCCATGATACAACAATGGGGTATGACTCAAAGAATCACACCCCATTACTTAACAGAGAACTCTAACAACCTGTTTTCCATCAGCACTGAATAGTTTAAGTACTCCTTCTATATTCAACTGATTCGTTTATCCAAACACCGAATAAACAATTATCCCCCCAATTATCATAACCAGCGAAATAATCTTCTTCTTATTTATTTTCTCCCCAAATATCTTCACTCCAAAGAATGTCACATAAATATAGCTTGTTGCCTCAAGCACCGGTCCCATCGATAAAGGTATTCCCTTATATGCTATAATTGACAAAAATGTTGATATCACGAAAATTGAATATGCAAATATCACCGGGAAATTCAAGTATTCCTTAATCACAGAATCATATTTTTTCATAGCCGATTTCTTCAAAATCACCTGCGATATGGCACTGATGAATACTCCAAATAACAGGACACAGGAATACATAATAACTGTCTTATCCATTATTTTCCTCCTCGCCGTCAGCCTTTGCGTACAGCACAACCCCAGCAACTACAAGAATTACACCTATTACCTTGCCTACAGTTATAGGCTCCTGAAAGAATACCAGTCCCCAGATAAGCCCCCAGACAATAGTTATAGCTTTATTTGCAAATGCTGTTGTAAGAGGAAGTCTCTTTATAATCTGCTGCCATCCTATGGCATAAAAACCTAAAAGACCTATAATGCAGGCATAAAAAAGACAGAATTTAAAACTGAGAAATTCCTGTTTAGATGCCATCTTACTGCAAATTCCACTCATGGAATAAATCATGAGCATAATGTGTAAGAGTAAAAGAGTTTTTAACTTATCCTTTGTCACAATTATTCCTCCACATCGTCCGGTAAATACTCCGCCAAATCATCTATGCTGTCTGCCTTCATAAGGAACATTCCAAATCTTGATGAGCTGTCTGTCACATCTGCATTTGTGATTTCATGAATATCTTCTTCAACAAGCATCTCTGGATGCTCTGCCTTTAATCTTTCACAGACCTTCACATCTTCTGCCCCGAAAACATATCTCACGCCTGCTGCTCCTTTTCCATGAATCGGAGTCAAATCCGGCTTATTGCCAAGTGCAATGTCTATAACACATTTTACGAAATCCACACCTGTAGACAGCTCTACCAGATTACTTCCTATGCAGTCTCCACCCATTCTTCCACCAATCTCAATAATGCGGATTGTTCCATCCTTTGCAATTTTAAGCTCAGTATGAGACGCACTGTTTTTTATCTGCAATGTGTCAAGCGCATGGGTGACCACTGCCTGCACCTTCTCTAACACATCACCAGATACAGGTGCCGGCTCCAAATGTCCAGTCTCTATAAATCCAGGTGCTCCGGTAGTAAATTTCTTTGTGAGTGCCAGAAAATGATGCACTCCCTTGTAAGAAACATACTCTACGCTATACTCCTGACCAGTTGCGAATTCTTCGACTAATGCTTTTTTCTCAAAGCCTTGCGACTTGGCATTTTCAATTGCCTCTGCAAGTCCTTCCTTAGAATATAGTTTGGTAATACCTCTGCTTCCAGATCTGTCTGTAGGCTTTACAATCACTGGAAAAATCAGCTTGTCCACATTCAAATCATCAAGGCTTTCAACCAAAACGCTCTTTGGTGATGGGTCTCCATTTTTTTCAAAGGCTTCCCTCATCAAATGCTTATTTGTAGAAATTGCTGTACACTCCATTGTATTTCCTGCAAGTCCCATCTCTGATGCAACGTAGTTTACAGTAATAGCCGCAAGATCTGACGCAATGCTGCAGACACCATCTATTCCAATTTCACGGCATTTTGCCAGAATTTCCTCTTTTTCTATAATACTAATAGGGTAAAAGACATCTGCTATCTCTTCCCCTATGTCACCACACTTCCATGCAAATACGTGCGTCTCTATTCCTAATGATTTTGCTTTTTCAATAAGGGGCTGCTGTAAATATGAAGCTCCAATTATTGCTAATTTTTTCATCTGCCTTTATTTCCTCCAGAGCTCTGCAAAACGATTTAATTCCTGCTCTTTTTTGTAATCTTCCAGATATTTAATATAAGTATACTCTGGTTCATATCCCAAATCTCTTCTTGCGTTATCTATATCCATAACAAAGCTGGTAAATCCTGCTCCATCTGGTTTTTCCACTATCTGAGATTTATGGTCTTCCGGCGAGAACACCTCTACCATTCCCTCTATCTGCTCACGAAGTGTAGTCCTGATGCCTGTTCCTGCATTATATGTGCCGCCATCAACCTGAACAAATAATGCCTTATACATCATCTGGCATAAATCCTTAATATAAAGAATATCCTTAAAGGCATCCGGGTTTCCCCACATTTCAATTGTCTCTCCTGCTGCCGCTTTATCTATCATATATCTATAAGCAATTGGTTTCTTTACGCAGTCTACATAATAATATTTTTCTGGATGATACAAATATACGTTAGGAAGTCTGAATACAAAATTCTTTAAGCCATACTCCTGCTTATAGTGCTCCATAGTCTCCACTATCATACTCTTTGTTATAGCATAGAAAGCATGATCACCTGTATATAAGAGTTTTCTTGGATACTCTGGCCTAAGTACTTCCTCTTTTCCCCAGTATCCCGCCTGTTCAGCCCAGGTCTGTGTATAAAGTGCCCTGTCTGCATTATTTTTTCTGGCATACTCCAGGATTCTGAGAGCACCATTAATATTTGTCTCTACATACTTAAATGGGTCATATTCCTTCAAATATGCCGGGAGAAGTCCTGCAAGATTAACTACTGCATACACATCATCAGTTGGCAGCCTGTCAAAATCTGAGGCATTACATAAATCAACGTTTATATATTCTATTCCAACCTTTTTGTAGTAATCTGTCTGCTTTCTTCCTACAGCAATTACTTCGTACTGTGTCTTATCAATCAAATTATTGCAGTAATCAGTAAAATATGCTCCAATATTACCAGTTGCTCCAAAGATAACTATTTTTTTCATTAGTCTTCTTCCTCACCATTTATACACTCTGAAATAACATAAATAGGTCTATTCTTTGCCTCGTTAAATATATTGCCAACATAAATGCCAACAACACCCAAGGCACACAATAAAATACCGCCCATAAGATAAACCGAACCAATAAGGCTTGGCCAGCCAGCAAGCGTATCTCCTACTACCAAAGCTCTGACAATCACATATATTATATAAATAAGAGCTATAACAGCAATAGCAAATCCAGCTTTAACAGAAATCATAAGCGGCTTATTAGACTGAGAAGTAATTATCTCAAAAGCCATCTTGAGTTTCTTTTTCATGTTGTATGAGGATTCACCCTCATATCTTGCATCCGCCTTTAAGTTTATGGCAGTCTGATTAAATCCCAGCCAGCGTATAAACATTGTGTAGGCTCTGTTCTGCTCCCTCATTCTGCAATATGCATCAATTACTTTACGCTTTGAAATACTGAAATTACAAATTGAGCTATCAAATGTGCCATCTGTAAAATAATCATATACCTTATAAAAGCTTCGTGATAGGAATTTTGTTATGGCACTGTCTACTCGTCCTTCTCTCTTTGCAAAGACAACATCATACCCTTCCTGTGCTTTGTTATACAGTTCAATAATTGATTCCGGTCTGTCCTGCAAATCACAATCCATAACCACAATCCAGTCGCCTCTTGATTTATCAAGCCCTGCTGTAATTGCTTTAATCTGCCCAAAGTTACGTGACATGTGCATACCTACAACACGCTTGTCCTTTTCACATAACTTTTTGATTTCCTCCCAGGAATTCTGCGGACAACAATCATCTACGAGAATGATTTCAAATGTATCAACAATTTGTTCCAGACTCTCACATAAACGTCTGTGAAGTTCTGGAAGTGCTGCCCTACAGCCATATACTGGGATTACAACTGATATATCCATCATATTTCCCTCTTATTTATAGAATTCTTTTATTTTTTCAATAACGTAATCTATCTGCTCAGCTTCTAAGCCATAGTACATTGGCAGACGCATCAGCCTTTCGCTCTCTCTAGTTGTATATACATCTTCTCCATAGAATCTACCAAATTTTCTTCCGGCAGGTGCTGAATGTAATGGAATATAGTGAAATACACAACCAACTCCCTGTTCCTTCATAAATGAAATCAAGCGAGTTCTCTCTTCGAGGTCTTTTGCCTTAATATAAAACATATGCGCATTATGTTCACAGCCTTCTGGCACAACAGGAAGATCAATTTTGCCCTGCTCACTTAATTCACTCAGACCTTCATAATAGTGATTCCATGATGCCAGGCGATTATTGTTAACCTTATCAGCCTCTTCCAATTCAGCCCACAAATATGCAGCATTTAATTCACTTGGTAAATATGATGAGCCATAATTAACCCATGTATATTTGTCAATCTGTCCGCGGAAGAATTTACTTCTGTTGGTTCCCTTTTCTCGTAATATCTCGGCATTCTCTATCATGTCTGCATTCTTTATCAGTAATGCGCCACCTTCACCCATAGAATAGTTTTTTGTCTCATGAAAGCTATAGCAACCAAAATCTCCAATTGTTCCAAGAGCTTTACCCTTATACCTGCTCATCACTCCCTGAGCGGCATCTTCTATCACACATAAATTATGCCTACGTGCAATATCCATAATTGTATCCATCTCACAGGATACTCCTGCATAATGAACCGGTACAATTGCCTTTGTTTTCTTGGTAATTGCTGCCTCTATCTTTTTCTCATCAATATTCATAGTATCTGGTCTGATATCTACAAATACAACTTTTGCACCTCTTAATACAAATGCATCCGCTGTTGATACAAATGTATATGATGGCATAATAATTTCATCCCCGGGCTGGATATCACATAGCAGTGCAGCCATTTCGGTTGCATGTGTACATGATGTTGTAAGTAAAGCCTTTTCTGTTCCAGTTTTCTCCTCAATCCATGCAGAGCACTTCTTCGTAAATTCTCCATCTCCACAAATTTTATGGTTGTCAATTGCCTGAGATACATACTCTTTTTCCTTGCCTACATATGGTGGTACGTTAAAACTAATCATTTGTTATCTCCTTCTAATTATCCTAGTTCAATTTGTATATGTCCAAACCGCAATCATATCTATCAAACTCAATTGTTGAATCCAGCTCATACTCTGGCAAATATGGTTGTCCATCTAATCTTGAATCCATAATCACCCATTTCGGATAATTTGTCTCAATATAGTCTCTATCTACTTCATTCGAGAAATGAACTGTTCCATCAATAAATGGATCTATGAAGCTTTCTCGAATTGTATCCGCATATAATTCATTTGCTTCATACATAATGAACAAAGAATCATCTCCATATTCATCATAATGCTTCACAATCCATCTGGTATATTGTTCAATTCCCCCTTGCATTGGTCCCCCATTTTTAATAAAACTCGGCAAATACAGCATTCCAATCCATAGTGCCATCCCCGCACCTATCACTATTGATTTTCTCATGTCGATTTCAATTATCTTTGAGCTGACATAATATATCATACATCCAATTGAGATAATAAACAATGGTGCCAAGTATTGCATATATCTCACCATAAAAATATTAGGGTCAAATCCTCTTATTGCAATAAAAATCCTTGTAGCAAAGAAATTAAGCAGCACTGCTGCCACTGGTAAAACAGTCACTACAAACATCTTTTTGTTTACTTTTGCATATGCAATACTCCACACAAAAGCAATACAAAAAATAAGAACTAATATGTCGTTATTAATTATATTTGGTATGGTCGAAATCAATTCATGAAGTGTTGGGTCTCCACCATCCCATAACACCTCTTCGCCCATAGCACCCAGGGTCAGCAAATATAGTAAATAAGGCACTGTCATCATCAGACCGATAATATATGCAACAAATATCTTAAATGGTCTCTTGTGGCGTATCCACAAGATAAAATCCAGAACTCCCAGAGCCACAAATGCCCATGCATTCAATACTTGTGCATTTACACACATCCCCATGCTTACACCATATAATATAACATTTTTCCACTTTTCCCCATTTTCATCCATGATGTTTAAATAGCAAACTATTGAGATAGCCATGAAGCATATCAACCACGGATAAAATCGAAATTCCATAGAATTGTATACATTTTCGTAAGACAGCATATATACAAGAGCACATATAATTCCTGAATTATTGTTATTTATCTTTTTCCCTGCTAATCCAACAAAAAACAGGGACACTGCGCTAATAATAGATGGAAAAATCAACAGCCACTTATCCCAATAAATTGTTTCATTAAACCTTAACAGCTCACCTATTTCTGCCCAACATCTACACAAAATAATGAATATATTGCCATTTGAACCATTTGGTAAAAATACCCATTTAAAAAAATTCATGTGATTTAATTTCAACAATTTAAAAGTTTCCAATTCATCAGCCCAAAGTCCTTGCCCCCAGCCAATTATCTGCGAACTTACAAACATAATCACAGACAAAAGTATAAGCAGCTTATAAAACTTTCTGTTTTCCTGTTCCATCTTATTTTCCTTTCGTTTCCTGAGTAATAACTTCTCATTCTTCAAAATATTGCTTCATATCTCTATTTTTTTAAAGCATTAAATATAAACTCCCCCTCAAATTCCCTACAATAATTTTCAGGCACAATATCCCCCTGGTACAATCTCAGATATTCCCCAGCCATTTCCGCATTACTCTTTTCCACATAACGCTCCGCAAGCTGTTTTACCCTCTTATACTCCGCCTTATCCTTTTTAATATCACATATTTTTTCAAGAATCTCCTGATAAGACGCCTGCGCATCAACCAGCCATCCGCACTGATTAATTCTCATACGTTCTCCCATCGCTCCTATATCTGTAGCAAGGACTGGAATACCGCAAATAAGACTCTCTGATATTGTATAGCAGAATGTTTCAGGCCAAACTGAAAGTACACAGACCAAATCTATTTCATATTTGTCCAATAGCTTCTTAAGCTTGTCCTTCTCATAGCCGCCAATCTTATATAAATTATCTAACTCAAGATTTGCAAGCTTTTCATCTCCAATATTACCCATTATATACCAGTTTATATTATTTGGTGAATTCTTAATCAAATCTGTTGCAATTTTGCTTCCCTTGGCTTCAACCATGCCTCCAACAAAAGCAACATTAAAGTTTCTTTTCTTCTTAGTTATATTATTTTCAAATTCTTTTACAACTCCATCTGTATAGAATTCGTTGCCATATTGTACAATAATCCTTATATTTAACTTTCTAGCATCAAATTCCTCTTTAAATAAATTTGCACGGAATCCACTATACTCGTATTCACTATTGCCCAATACACCTGCAACATCCAATCTTCTTTCCCGTCTGGCCTTAGTATATTTTATATTTCCATTATCATCTGATAATTCAACAAATACATTCATATTCATTGAGTTAACATTATCTAAAACACACCAGCCAATAACCGCATTTGAGTCTCCGTTGTATGTAAAAATATGATCCCAATTACACGTTACTCTTGAATCTGTCCTTACATCTCCAATTACAACTTCCTCATGCTCACGTTCTACAAACTCACTTCCATGGTAAATAACAACAATCTTATCCGCAATGTCAGGATAATACATGCCATATATTTCTTTTGCACTGTTTGAAGGCGTAATCAGCTTATCACAAATTGATAGTACCTCATGGCACTCCTGTCTCCATTTATTCATAAAAGGTACTGTATCGGCAATCTTTACCTTCTCAAATAAACACTTTCTGCAATGCTCTTCATCTGTTTTCCCTGTACAATATCCTATATCATTTGATAACAGCTTTTCATTTGGACACACATAATAAAAATCATGCAAGGTCAAATATACAGGTATTCCCAATTCCTTTGCCACATGAAAAATATCAAATGACAGACCATGTGTATGATGCACATGTACTAACTGTATATTAAATGCCTTTAATACATTTTCATATATCCGTTTCTGTCTCTGGTCATGGAACCGTGGAAAATTATCCTGTTCCCCTATATTAAATTCCAGTGTCTGCACCTTATCATTTGCATATATGGACAGTCTGAGCTGCTCCTGGACTCTGGCAAACACAAAAATATTGTATTCCTGCTTGAGATTTTCTACCAAATCTCTTACATGGAACTGCGTTCCTCCAACATTGTTAACTGCATCTTCCCTAAAATCCAAATGCAAAACATACAAAAGATTTTTCTTACCATTCTTTAAATCAGCATACATGTTAATATTATCTCTTATATACTGATCTGGATTATTCATGCAGTACAAATGGTTATTACGCATTTGTATCGGATATCTCTCCTTCAATATTTTATCATGAGCATCAATAAGCTTTTGCTTTTCCTCATTTACAAAAGAGACAGTTCCTTTATGGTATATAAACGTGTCATCACACATTACGTGTATATATCCAAGCTGCTCTGCTCTATTACAGAAATCGTTTTCCTCACCATATCCTCGTTCAAAGGTCTCTGCATCAAACCAGCCAACTTCTTTAATAACATTACGTTTGATAAACATGCAGAATCCAACTGCAACAGTAATTCTAGGATACTTTTTTAAACTACACCTCTCAATTAAATCAGCATATTCCTGAACAGTAAATCCCTCTGGAACATTATTGTCCTGACACACAATAGGAGTCGAACATAAGGTAGCACTATTGGACATAGGTGTTACTGTTCCAATTTCCTCTGCTGAATATGCACACTCATAAATCTTATTTACCCAGTTTCTTGTCACAACAGTATCCGAATTTAAAAGAATTACATCTCTGTCCTCAGTTAATGACATGCCAAGATTAACATTACCTGAAAAGCCCTTATTTTTTTCATTGTTAATAACCAGTATGTTACCCTCTTTTACGTACTCCAAATATGGCATAATTCTTTCATCAGGACTGCAGTCATTGATTAGAACCAATCTATCAAAGGTAAGATCAGTATATGTTTTTACACTCTTTATACATTTTCTCAAGTCATCATATGCATTATATATTGGAATAATAATATCAACAGGCTTTCTTTCCATATAGTTCACCTTTACCTTTTAATAATTCTTTTTATCTTTCTAAGTTTCTCTAACATACGCCATCCTTTAGAGGAAATAACTTTGTTATACAACATTTCAAATTCTGCTTTGGCATCTCTTTCTGCTTCAACTTTATCAACTTGTTCTTGAACTAGCTGCACTTTCTTATTTAATTCCTCATTTTCCTCTATTAAAGCATCGTAATCACGCTCTAACATTGATGTATATTTGCGAATAAGTCCTTTAGAATCAGTTTCTGCAATCAATAACGCATTTTTTATCTGTACTTCACTCTCACATTTTTCGCATTTTAGTTCAAGTTCTGAATATATTGATGGCATCAAATCAACATCTAAATAATTGATTCTTCCTCTGATAGTTAAAACATTATCATTTAATTCAAGGCCATCAGCAGTATACCTTGGATCCATGGTTTTAAATATATCCCATTCATCCCCTATGGACGAAGCATTCTCTGGTAACATCCTAATCCATTTACCATCAATATTTACTTCTGCGAAACATTTACACAGCACATTTTCTGTCGGATCCCAACGCAGCCTTCTTACATTCTCAAAATTTTTAACATCATACTTTATTTCAAATTCGCCATTAGAAAGTTCATTCTCTGAATATAGTTTATTATCTTCTTTAAAGCCATCGCCATAATCAAAATACAAGGATGAGTTTATTCTGTTTTTTTCTCTTTCCTTCTTCAATACATCATCCAGAGAAATTTGATATTTATTTTTGGCAACACATTCTAGTTTATTTGCTCCAACATACTCTAAGGTAAAGAACCTATTCCACTCTTTATAAACGACCTCATCATCTGCAGTTATTCCGTATTTTTCATTCAACATTTCTCTGCTTATAATTTTACTTAGCCCTTTATGCGCATAGAATAGTTCGTTCAAGCTTCGCCATATAATAAATGCAATTGGGACTCCAAAGTCGAATGTCCACTCTCCGTCAATTATTGTATATACAGAATCACATATAAACACATTGCTGCAAATCAAATCAATATTTGCAGGCTTGACACATCTAACATTATTATTTTCCAACTTTGTGTCTCCAAATACGTTGATGAACTGTTCTGTATCATATCTTAACATTTGGCTCTGACTGTTCAATAAGCAGTCAAACATATTATCCAGACATTCAGCCACTCCAGCTATATCCTCTCTCTCAATACACTTTTCTATAATATCGTCAAGAGTCTCATCCTTCAAAAAAATATACTTTAATGAATTTCCATTATACTCCCCTTTTAAATAACAATACCTATCATTATCGGAATTCATCTCTATACCATGAAGATTCCTTATATGGCTGATAGCAGCTTTAGAAACAGGCGCCTTAACCACATACTTCTGATTATTAGACTCAATAAAAGCCGTACTTATTTGAAATTTATCGTTTCTATCACTATTTATTTTCACATAAGATGGTCTTTCCCCATCATCTATATTTGTATGACTAAGTTCTACTAAAAAGGAATTTGCGAAATTAGCTGCGACATTTTCCTTTGCTAATTCATTTGCTATCAATCCCTCATTATATATGAGCAATCTGTCACTTATCATTTCAGCGTAATCTTTGCCATACGATTCCATTGTAATCGTTTCATCAGTGTATATTTCTCTCGGATACTCATAATCTGGATATGGATAATAAAATTTTACATTCGCATAGCCACAATCAGACACCAACTCTCTCAGTTCTCGTTTTGTAAAAGTCTTAACATTATTTGCAAACTCATATCCATTCAGACCAACTCCCAATGCCCCTGTATATTGTTCAGGTGCACCACACAGGTATTTCAGCCCCAATCTGTTTGGTGTTGCCATGAGTATTGTCCCATCTGCATTAAGACATGCTGACAGTTCACACAGCATCTCCTTATAAGGATTTGATGAACTACAATAAGACGATGCATATGCCAACACACCGTCTATAACAATATAGTCATATTTCTTTTCTAACCTTGCTTGTTCAAACTTCCCACAGGAACACTCGACATAATCCGTACAATAACCTTTTGAAGCAAAGTAATTATATATCCCTCTGTCTTCTGATAAAACAAGCACTCTTGCTCCATCTTTGAATGGATACCAATTTACCAGATTCTGTCTCTCTAATTCCAACGTTCTATTCATACAAATCCTACCTTATTTTATCAACAGACACCTTTGAATTCATATCATAAAAACCAACTGTATTTTTATCCGAAATAACAGTAATATTTATGACATCATACATTCTATGATAAACTGTCAACTCACCCTCTACAAATCCTGTACAACTGATAGACAACAAATATTCTCCACCTTGCAAAGACATCTCCTGCTCGAATGTGGCTACATATACATCGCCTGGCTTTGTCGTTCCGACAGAGACCTTTTCAAACATGGTATTGGTTCCTGTAATATCAGTACCTTTTATTGTCTTAAATGTGTAAGTAAAAATAGGGTCATTGATTGCCTCATTAAATCTCACCTTCGATCTGATTTTGAATGACGTTCCTTTCATGATACTACTTGTATACATTCCATTTTCGTCTATAATGGCAAAGTCAATAATTTCAGCTTTTCTATTTCCATATTCATTTATCTTTGGATTAATTGTATAATTATCTTTCCAGCTTGTATCTATCCCCTCATCATTGGTAGATGTGATGCTTACACTATTTTCGTTATTTTCTTCATCCTCAATATCTACCCCCACTAAAAGCTTCTTATACAAATCGACAATCTTTTTGGGAGAGCCTTCTGCAGCTTTCTTTCCTTTGTTCAGTAGGATGACCCTATCACAATATTTGGATATACTTCCCAAATCATGACTTACGATTAAAATTGTCTTTCCCATTTTCTTGAACTCTTCAAATTTTTTGAAGCATTTTGACTGGAAAAACACATCCCCAACCGATAATGCTTCATCTACAATAAGGATCTCGGGTTCAATATTAATTGCTACGGCAAACGCTAACCTCACAAACATACCACTTGAATATGTTTTTACTGGTTGATAAACAAACTCTCCAATATCAGCAAAATCTAAAATATCCTGCATCTTTGCATCTATTTCTTCACGAGTGAATCCAATCATCGTACCATTCAAATAAATATTTTCAATACCGGAATACTCCATATTAAATCCGGCACCAAGCTCAAGCAGTGCTGAAATTCTGCCATTAACTGTTACGCTGCCACCTGTTGGGTTCAGAACTCCTGTTATAATTTTAAGAATTGTAGATTTTCCAGAACCATTAGTTCCAATTATTCCTACAGTTTCACCAACGCTGACATTAAAATTCACATCATCAAGAGCGTAATGCTCTGTGTATAATTTTTTTCTTGTCAAACCTAAGGCTTCCTTAAATCTATCACTAGGTTTATCATAAAGCTTATACATCTTACTTAAATGTTCAACCTTAATAGCAATATCTTCCATCTCAAATCCTCTCTCTAAAGAACATCCGCAAAATGAATCTTCAATCGTTTAAATATAACTGCACCTAATCCCATAATTACAATTGTCAGCAGCCAAAAATACATGGTAATGCCTGGTCTTTCCCAGAACCATACCTTATTAATCAAAGAATCTCTATATCCTGCAACAATATAGTACATCGGATTTAATTTAAAAATTGTCAGCAAAGCTGGTGACAAATCCATAGTATCTATATTCCACATTATAGGTGTCATCCACACACCAACCTGAAGGATAATATTTATAATTTGTGAAAGGTCCTTGAAAAAAACTACAATAGCGCATGTAGCATATGTCAAAGCAATAACAAGCATAAACATAGCAAATGAATAATAAACTATCTGCAATGTATACAAGTCCAGTCTGAAACCATAGCAGCAATATAATACTAGCATGAATACAATAAAGAAAACATGTACAAATAAGGCTGAAACAACTTTAACAATAGGCAATATACTTATCTTAAATACCACCTTTTTAACAAGATAACTGTACTCAACCAAAGCATTTGTTCCACTATTAAGAGCCTCACTAAAGAAAAACCAAGGCACCAATCCAGCAATCAACCATAATACATATGGTACACTGATGCCTGATTTCATGTCTACCCCATTTGCTCTAAGTCCCTTTTCAAAAACAAACCAGTAGACCAAAACAGTAACTATCGGTTGTACAAAAGCCCAGACTATTCCCAGATAAGAACCAGCAAATCTTGTTTTAAAATCATTTTTTGCCAAATTCCCAATTAGTTTCCTATTTTGATATAACTCCACAGGTAGGTATGCCACCTTTTTGGCATACTTAATGATAAAGAAAATAATAAAGTCAATAACTGCACAAACAATCACTTTTAAAACAATTGTCCTGACTGCCTGAGCACTTATAACCATGTCTTCCAGATTCCATGATGAGGCATCCCATACAATATACGGATCAGCACCTACTGCTTCAGCTTTTATCACATTTCCCGCTGCCATTAAATTTTCTATCTGCTGTGCGTCTATGGTATCCAGCAACATCTCGTTGTTAATCTGAACACTATTGTCTTTATAAGACACTTCCACATTACCAATAGAAACTGTAGATTTCAAATTTCCAATATCCAGACGAATCATCTGAGTCGAAGATGGTATTGTAAATTCGAGAATTTCCTTATTGTTAATATTCGTATAGCTCACAGTGGCACATTGGCTCTCACTAAACCCATCTGATAAACTTTGATCTTTTGTCAAATAAAATAACTGTATGTCTCCACCCTGATCAGACAGATATGAGACAGTAAATTTCATATCAGCCTCAATATTTGGTTCATATATGGCTACTGCAATATTAATAATTATACCTACAATTATAAGCAGTATACTCAATAATACTCTTTTCTTAGACATTTTTCTTCCTACCAATTCTTGATTCTAATTTTACACACTTTCACGAGTATATAATTTAGCACAAACACAGAGTTTGTCAAGCTATGCATATTCCACTCTTAAGGCAGTTCACGATTGTCCTCAGAATTAGATACTACATGTCCTGCTCCTGCAATAAAATTCTGTTCCTCATTTTCAAAAGTTCCATATACGTGAATATTAATCTCTTCCCCTATTTTGTAATTAGTAAAATCAGCTTCGCCCCTAAACTGCCCACTTCCACAGTCCTCAAGACTATACCATATTATCTCCCCATCTTCTCCCCAGACAGCGGCTGACAAATCATGATATCCTTCAGTCACATTTGAAATAGTCAGCTCAGCTGTATGTGTTGTCTCGCTATAGTTCACACTAATCTGTGCATTACATTCTTTTATTGTACACTCTCCACCTAGACTCTGATAATCCTCAGCCAAACTTACGTCATTAAAGCATACAATGAATCGGTTGTCCTGCATCACGATATATTTATGCAAAATATACTTTTCAGGAATATTTGAATCAAATATAATCACACCACTTTCTGTTATATTATCATACGACGCTGCAGAAATCCCCACATCTCCATCATTTACCAGCTGCATCATATAAGGATCCTCACCAACATAAAAAACATCAGCATTCATTTTTTCCTTAATATCTGTACAAATATTGGCGACTGCATCATATTCCTTCATTGGAGCTATACACTTATTGCTCCAAAACGCCTGACCAAATACTATCAGCAAGAGACATATTCCTGTTAAGACATATCCGCTCTTTTTACATATTTTACCTATAATAATTCCTATAATAACATTTACTATAGGAGTCATATAAAACCCCATAAAAACTAAACATGCTGTCGAACAAGCTGAAACAGCAACAGCAATTATCCAGCACAGTTTTTTATTATGGACTAATTTGAAACACAAAAACAAAATTGTAAACGCACAGCAATAGATAAGAGATACTTTCAAACTATAGTTTCTATAATTTGTGTATGGCAGACAAACCGAGCACATCGCTACAAGCACCCTACTTATTCTGTTTAGGTCACCGCATATCTCATTGTACATAAAATACAATGCAGCTATCTGCCATACTATCATCACAGATAGTATAATAGTTCTTAGCTCTCCTTTATTAATAAGAAAGCAGTCATATGTATGCAAACCCAGGAATACACCCACAATCAATACGCCTGCGTATATCATTCTCTTGCTCAAAAATAACTTACCATTCAGATTTGAACTATTATACTTCTCACCTTTTTCGATTGATGGCAATTTTGTCATTAGATTTTCTATCTTATCGGAAAAGAGATATATCAATACAGCAACAATGCATAAAATATCTACTGCCATAGAACCATTTAATATTTTTGCGCCATTTCTATATTCACCACTATAAAACATATCCAAAATACTAATCGCTTCCAGCCCCAGACATGCCACCATGAATGTAAATGGTAAATCAAATAGTTTTCTCTTTTTATTACATATATAAATCCAAAATAT
>ERZ1034946.627-NODE-627-length-15686-cov-30.699571_pt1 | contig 15686 bp, 17 predicted proteins | sample MGYA00520591_ERZ1034946 | MGnify/ENA primary metagenome ERZ1034946 (study PRJEB33766, sample SAMN09781753) | gut metagenome | biome: gut microbiome | host: Homo sapiens | place: Madagascar | study: EMG produced TPA metagenomics assembly of the PRJNA485056 data...
TCAATCCCGCATAAACACTAGGTTTATTTATCCAAGCTCTTCATTGTCGGGAACAATAATACATCCCTGATAGCCTGGGAGTCAGTTAATAGCATAACCAGTCTGTCGATACCGTAACCGATACCGCCTGTAGGTGGCATACCAATCTCCAGTGCATTCAGGAAATCTTCATCCGTATGCTCTGCTTCGTCATCGCCTGCTGCCGCATTGGCATCCTGCTGTGCGAAACGTTCTCTCTGGTCGATAGGATCATTCAGCTCAGAGTAAGCATTACACATTTCCCATGTATTGATAAATAACTCGAAACGCTCTACCTTGGATGGGTCGCTTGGCTTTTTCTTGGTTAATGGTGAAATAGCCAGAGGATGATCCATGATAAATGTAGGCTGTACCAGATTCTCTTCGCAGAATTCTTCAAAGAATAAGTTTACGATATCACCCTTTGTATGACGCTCTTCATATTCTACATGATGTTCCTTTGCAATTGCCTTCGCTTCTTCATCTGTAGCAACTGCATCAAAATCAACACCTGCATATTTCTTAATGGCATCGATCATAGTCAGACGCTCAAATGGCTTGCCAAGGTCAATCTCTACACCATTGTAGGAAATCTTAGTAGAACCACATACTGTCTCCGCCAGATAACGGAACATGCTCTCTGTCAGTTCCATCATGCCTTCATAATCTGTATATGCCTGATATAACTCCATCAGAGTAAATTCAGGGTTATGACGTGTATCAACACCTTCATTACGGTATACACGGCCAATCTCGTATACTCTCTCCAAACCACCTACAATCAGTCTCTTCAGATATAATTCCAGAGAGATACGAAGCTTCACATCTTCATTCAAAGCATTATAGTGTGTTTCAAAAGGTCTTGCCGCTGCACCACCGGCATTAGATACCAGCGTAGGTGTTTCAACTTCCATGAAGTCTCTGCCTGCAAGGAAGTTACGAATCTCCTTTAAAATCTTGGAGCGCTTGATAAATACTTCCTTACTCTCATCATTCATGATGAGATCTACATATCTTTGACGATAACGGGTATCTGTATCTGTCAGTCCATGGAACTTCTCCGGAAGAATCTGTAAGCTCTTGGATAACAGTGTCATTTCTACAGCATGAATGGAGATCTCACCTGTCTTTGTACGGAATACATATCCCTTCACACCGAAGATATCACCGATATCAGACTTCTTGAAATCTGCATATGCTTCTTCACCGATAGCATCTTTTGCTACATAGACCTGAATAGTTCCTTTCAGATCCTTGATATTACAGAAAGAAGCTTTACCCATAACGCGCTTGAACATCATACGACCTGCTATAGATACATTAATAGGGCTTGCATCCATGATAGTACGTCTTTCATTGTAGTCCTCGTTTAATACTTCTTTTGCCTGCTGCTCATCTAACCCTTCCACGCTTGGCTGCTTTCTTCCTGCAAGAAGTTCTGTTTCATGAGCTGTATATAATTCTTTTGCATCACTTGTATGATGTGTCTGATCATATTTTGTAATCTGGAACGGGTCTTTGCCTGCTGCCTGTAATGCTGCAAGTTTCTCTCTTCTTACCTTGAGAAGCTGGTTAACATCCTGTTCCTGGTTCTTCTGTGTTTGATTCTGTTCCTGTGACACTTTTCCCAATACTCCTTTCATCTATGCTGAGATCGTGTATCTGTATTTCACACTTTCCGCAGTATAAGCGAAACTCTGTGTGTAGCTTCTTCTATGCTTCTGGCTTGTAAATATCCAGGATAGTGTATTCGATCACACCTGCTGGTGCTTCAACGGATACAATATCACCCTTCTTAGCGCCAATGAGAGCTTTACCAAGTGGAGACTCGTTAGAAATCTTGCCCTTTAAGCTGTTAGCCTCTGTAGCACCAACGATCTTGAATTCCATCTCATCGCCGAATTCATTGTCTTTTACTTTAACAGCAAGACCAAAGCTTACCTTCTCCAGGTTCTCGCTGTCATCTTCCATATCTACAACTTCTACGTTCTTTAAGATCTTCTCCAGCTCTTCGATTCTTGCTTCGATATCACGCTGCTCGTCTTTGGCTGCATCATATTCTGCGTTCTCTGATAAGTCGCCCTGCTCTCTTGCTTCCTTAATCTTCTGTGCTACTTCTTTTCTTCTGATGACCTTGAGTTCATGCAGCTCATCTTCATATTTTTTTAAACCTTCACGTGTTAATAAGTTTTTCTTTGCTTCCATGGTCCTATACCCTTTCTTCTATATATAATCTCTATTTTGTTCATATTCATAAGACACCTAAGTATAGCCTTTTTTACTGTCGGTGTCAAGATTTCAGCGAGCCTGAAAGATTCTGTTTATGCCCTCTTCCAGCTGTTCGAAGGTCTCCATTTCGTTTACCATATCACGCAGTCTGGCTGAATTGGGATATCCTTTGGTATACCATGCTACGTGCTTTCGCATTTCCCGGATTCCAATATACTCACCCTTATACTTCAACTGTAGTCTGGCATGCTCCAATATGGTGTCTCTCACTTCATCCATGCCGGGTCTTGGTGGTATCACTCCTGTATCCAGATACTGTGTAATCTCTCTGAATATCCACGGATTGCCCTGACATGCTCTGCCTACCATAATGCCATCACATCCGGTCTCATCCATCATTTTCTTAGCAGAAAGTGCATCCACAACGTCTCCGTTTCCTATCACAGGTATGGACACTGCTTCTTTTACCTGTCTTATGATGTCCCAGTCGGCTTTTCCAGAATAATACTGCTCTCTGGTTCTTCCATGTACTGCTATCGCCGCAGCTCCGTTTGCTTCTGCGATCTTAGCCATTTCCACTGCATTTACATGGGCATCATCAAATCCTTTGCGGATTTTGACGGTTACAGGTTTGTAGATTGCCTGCACCAGCGCATGTATGATCTGTCCAGCCAGTTGTGGGTCTTTCATCAGGGCGCTGCCTTCATGGTTATTTACGACTTTGGGCACCGGACATCCCATGTTGACATCCAGAATGGCAAAAGGTCTTTCTTCTATTCTGGCTGCTGTCTCTGCCATAATATCCGGCTCTGAACCAAATAATTGCAAGGACACAGGCTTTTCCTCCGGATGAATCTCCAGAAGCGCTTCCGTGTTCTTGTTATTATAGTGCACAGCCTTGGCACTGACCATTTCCATACACAAAAGCCCGGCTCCCTGTTCCTTGCATAACAGTCTGAAAGGCAGATCCGTTACTCCTGCCATAGGTGCTAATATGACATTATTCTCCAGAGTAACGTCACCTATTGTAAGTTTCATGCTTAGTTATTCCTTTTATTTTTCTCATATATAATGCGAAGACCTTCCAGTGTCAGGGAATTGTTGTACTCCTGAATCAGATCTGTCTCCTCTGCGATAATGCGTCCCAGTCCACCTGTTGCCACTACTTTAAGGTTATCATAACCGGACTCCTGTTTAACTCTGCGGATGATGTATTCTGTCTGTCCAATCTGTCCAAACACCAGTCCTGCCTGCATACTGGTTATTGTCTCTCTTGCCAGTATGGTATCCGGCTTCTTAATCTCGATTTCAGGTAATTTCGCCGTATCTTCCCAAAGTGCCTTGGCACAGATACGAATGCCTGGAGCTGTAATACCAACTGAGAAACAGCCATCCTCTGTTACCAGATCATACGTAGTCGCTGTACCAAAATCCAGCACCAGAACCGGTCCGCCATAAAGCTCATAGGCTGCAACAACATCCACGATTCTGTCTGGTCCAATCTCCTTTGGATTCTCAGAAGTAATGCGGATACCTGTCTTAACTCCCGCACCGATAATGAGAACGTTCTGGTTTACATAACGTTTGATTCCTCCAATGAGAGAATGCATGATATTGGGAACCACGCTTGCCACTGCGATTCCTTCAATCTGATCAATTGCCAGATGATTCTTGCTCAACAGTTCCGTGATCAGTACTCCATATTCATCTGAAGTACGCGGAGTCTTACTCATCAGTCTGAATGTCGTCACCAGTTCCTTATCACGATACACACCAAAGGTTATGTTCGTATTACCTACATCGACTACTAATAACATATTTTTATCCTTTCTGTCAGTTATCATCCTCTTCTGCATCCAGAGCATCGCCTACACTTTCATGAAGGACAAATACACGGTAATACAGACTCAGGGATTCCAGAAGCTCCTGTCTCTGCACCTTGATTTCCTTCACTAACAGACCACTACTGATCTCGTCATAAAGAATGTCATCTTCATATGCTTCGGTGTCAAAGCTTACACTTCCATCTTCTTCAAATACAATTGTGAATACACCGCCTACCTCTTCTGTAAAAAGTACACAGATGATATGCAGTTCATCCTTTATTGATTGAGGGATTCCCTTAAACTGCTCATTAAAATAATATTTCTGTTCATATGCGTTTGCACCACAAAGCACAACTCGCTTATCCTGATTTTCCATTGTTTACCAGCCTTTTCCTAATTATACATATCCATATATGCCTCTGACTGATACTTCACCGGCATACACGGCAACAATCTCTCCATCCTCTTTCTCAACCAGAAGTTCGCCCTTCTCATTGATACTGCGGGCGATTCCTTCGTACTCACCCTTAGGATCAAGTACTCGCACTTTCTTTTCTCTGTTCAATAGATATTTATTATACGTATCTACCAGCCCTGACAAGTCATATGTCTTCTGGAATATCTCATATTCCTGTTCAAAATAATGCATGACTCTTGCTATGAATCTGGAGCGGTTCACTTTATGTCCAAGCTCCATGTAAAGTGAAGTTGCTCTGTCAGCCAGCTCTCCCTCAAAAGACGGCTGGTTCACATTGATGCCCACACCCACTACAACATAATGTATTGCATCCAGCTCGGCACTCATCTCTGTCAGAATGCCGCATACCTTTTTCCCGTTCATTACAACATCATTGGGCCACTTGATACCACAGCCGTCAGGGTCAATCTCTTCCAGTGCCTCCACAACTGCCAGTGCCATGACCAGCGTCAATGCAGATGCCTTATCCGGGTTGCAGTCCGGTCGAAGCAGCAAAGACATATAAATGGCTTCTCCTGAAGGAGATATCCAGGCTCTGCCTCTTCTGCCTCTTCCTGTTGTCTGCATGTCAGCCACTACCAGAGTACCCTCTGGTTTGCCCTCTTCTGCCAGTGCCTTTACATCCAGATTGGTGGAACCTGTCTCTTTATGGTAAACGAGATTTCTTGCTACCCATTTTGTATCTATATTAGCGCTGATCTCAATTGCAGACATCATATCATCACTTTCCGTCAGACGATATCCTTTATTATTGACTGCTTCGATCTGATATCCATCCTTTTCCAGCTGTTTGATTGCCTTCCACACAGCAGTTCTGGATACGCCAAAATACTCACATAATTCCTGTCCGCTGACATAATCATCCTTCTCTTTCAAAAGACGGACAATCTCTTCCTTGTTCATATATCTTATGCCCCCAGAGTAGCTGCCATGACAGCTTTAATGGTATGCATACGGTTCTCTGCCTCATCAAAGACAAGAGACTGTGCAGATTCAAATACTTCATCTGTTACTTCCAGATCTGTAAATCCATACTTTTCTCCCTGTTCCTTACCGATCTTGGTCTTCAGATCATGGAAAGCAGGCAGACAATGCAGGAAGATTGCCTTTTCTCCGGCATTGCGCATTACATCGCTTGTAACCTTATAAGGGGAAAGGACTTTGATACGTTCTGCCCATACTTCCTCAGGCTCACCCATAGATACCCATACATCTGTATAAATAACATCTACATTCTTAGTACCTGCATCCACATCCTCTGTAAGTGTAATAGTAGCACCTGATTCCTTGGCATATTCCTGGCACTGTGCTACAAGCTCTGCAGCCGGGAAATATTCTTTCGCTGTACATGCAGTAAAATGCATGCCTAACTTGGAGCATGCAATCATCAGGGAATTACCCATATTGTAGCGGGCGTCTCCCATATAAGTCAGTTTAATTCCCTTGAGTGTACCAAAATGCTCTCTGATCGTAAGCATATCTGCTAACATCTGTGTAGGGTGATATTCATTGGTCAGACCATTCCATACAGGTACACCTGCATATTTTGCCAGTTCCTCTACGATAGTCTGTTCAAAACCTCTATATTCAATACCTTCATACATTCTTCCCAATACTCTTGCTGTATCGGCAATACTTTCTTTCTTACCAATCTGAGATCCTGTAGGGTCAAGATAAGTTGTTCCCATTCCCAGATCATGTGCTGCCACTTCAAAGGAGCATCTGGTTCTTGTACTTGTCTTTTCAAAAATAAGTGCTACGTTCTTACCACGAAGTGTATCATGAGGGATTCCCTTTTTCTTCTTCTCCTTGTAGGAAGCAGCCAAATCCAAAAGATATACAATCTCTTCCGGTGTATAATCTTTAAGTGTTAAAAAATGACGTCCTTTTAAATCCATAACTTCTCCTCCTTCAAATGTTGGTAACTATTCAGAATAGCTCCATTGTACTACGTTTTATGTATCTGGGCAAGAAAAACAAAGAGTCCGCACAGGACTCCCATAACAAAAAGTGCAGATGTAAATATCTGCACTTTAAATCTGAATTACCAGAATACATGATTTCCAATAATAATGCCATCTTTGTTCCCTGCTCTTCTGAAATGCAGTGCATCTCCGATATTGCAGTTGCCGTTGATTGCTTCCTGTGCTGCCTGAAGACAGCTGGCTTTAATATTACCACTCAATGCCAGATTGCTCATCTTCGTTGAGTTAGCCGGCGAGAACTGACCTGATGCATAGATTACATCTGTAATCGTATTAGGATATGCCCCACATCTGACACGGTTCATAACAACAGATGCCACTGCAAGCTGTCCCTCATAGCTCTCTCCACCTGCTTCACACTGTACAAGGGCTGCAAGGATATTCAACTCAGATGCGGATGTCAGAACTGCTTCCTTCTGCTGCTTACGTGTTGCTTCTCTCTCTGCTGCTGCCTGCGCTCTGGCTGCTTCCTTCTCCGCTGCCTCTCTTGCCTGGATTGCTTCTACAGACTCTGCTGTATCCAGATCAAACTCTACCTTCACATATTCAGCAGCCACATAACCGGTCTCACCTTCATAATTGATGCTTACCCAGTCACCGTCTTCCTCTATTGCTTCTACAGCTTCGCCCATAGCCAGTAATCCAAGCACTCCTGAATCCAGGCTTGCTTCTTTTCTGACACGAAGTGTCTCTGTCTCTGAATAGGCTGTCAGAATACCGACTTCTTTTGCTTCCTTCTGTGCTTCTTCTCCAAAATACAGGTAATCATCGCTGACCCATCCTGTCACATCGCCGGACTGAATCTTGGTCCAGCTGTCCTGGCGCTGCAGAATGTCGCCACCGCAATCCTTGTATAATACTCCGACTTTCTCAGAATCCTGGTTCGGCTCTTTACGTATATTAACATACTGATTAACTTTTGCCATAACAAGTGTAGATTCCGTGTCCTTCTCATCCATTGCATGGATCGGAGCAATATCTGAGGTCTGCTTTCTGACCAATGTGGTAAGCTCTGCATCATTCATTGCCACATCCACATCTACCAGAACGGCAGCTCCTGCATTCAACTGCTCTATTGAAGTATCCTGTTGCTTCTTAGTAGATGTTGTCACTACCAAATCCCGTGTCTCAGCAGCATCTGTAGTAATAGGCATCATTGTCATTACCATTGCCAGACACAGTACATATAGCATGGAACTCCATTTTCTAAGATTTGTTTCCATAGTTTTCTCCAATTTTTCAAAGTCTTTTCGTTCTTAATACAATCTTATAACAAATGTTACGTTTTTGTTAACATCATTACGATTTTATATAATAGCAAAGAGTCCACCACTTGTCAAGTGAACGGACTCTTTGTCTGTCTTTTCTATGCACTTTTTACAAAAAATTACATGGATTTTGATTTGTTGACGCAGGCTTCCATGGCATCCATAACAGCTGCACGAAATCCTTTCTCTTCCAGAACTTTCACTGCTTCGATAGTAGTTCCCGCAGGAGAGCATACCATATCTTTGAGTTCTGCCGGGTGCTTGCCGGTCTCAAGAACCATCTTTGCACTTCCCATTACGGACTGTGCTGCGAATTCATATGCCTGGCTTCTTGGCATTCCCGCCTGTACTGCCGCATCTGCCATAGCTTCTATGAACATGAATACATACGCCGGTGAACTGCCACTGACACCAATTACCGCATCCATCAGTCTCTCCGGTATCAAACTTGCCTTGCCGAAGCTCTCCATCAATTCAAGAGCAAGCTTCTCATCTTCTTTTGTGACTGTATTATTAATGCATACACCGGTACATGCTTCTCCAACAAGCGCAGGTACATTCGGCATACATCTTACCAGACGGATTGCCTTACCGAATTCCTTCTCAATCCAGTCAAGGCTCTTACCTGCTGCAATAGAAATGACAAGTGTGTCATTTGTTACAAACTCCTTAATTTCCGCAATCACTTCCGGGAAAAAGACAGGCTTTACTGCCAATACAACAGCATCTGCCTCTTTGGCAATCGCCGCATTATCCGTGCATGTTTTAATACCGTATTTCTCATGTATACGTTCAGCAGTCGCTTCCGTTTTAGAAGAACCGATCAGCTCGTCTTTTGTATACAATCCTTTTGCAAGAATTCCACCGATCATGGCATTCGCCATATTTCCCAGACCTATAAAACCAATCTTCATTTTAATAACCCTGCCTTTCTCGCCTTTGTCTGGCTGCCTCATACATCAATATAGAGGTTGCCATTGCCGCATTAAGTGATTCCACCTGCCCTAACATGGGAATCTTAATATATCTCGTTGCCGCATCTGCTGTCTCTCTCTTCAATCCGTTTCCTTCATTACCAATAAGAAATGCTGTTCCAACACGATAGTCTGCCTCATCATAACATACACTGTCCTCAAGATGTGCTGCATAGACCTGGATTCCTTTATTTTTCAACGTGTAGATTGTGTCCTTCAGATCCGTTGTCTGATAAAAAGGCATTCTGTAGATTGATCCCATCGTGGCCCTGATTACCTTGGGGTTAAAGATATCTACCGTGTCTTTTGTCATAATAACACCATCTACTCCCGCGCCCTCTGCCGCTCTCAGAATCGTACCAAGATTGCCTGGGTCCTGCAGATCCTCCAATATAACCAGAAGTGGTGCCTTTTGCGTCAGCAGCTGTTCCAGTTCATAGTGAGGTGTCTTTAATACACTCAGGATTCCCTGTGGCGTTCTGGTATCTGCAACTCTTTTAAATACATCATCAGATACTATCTCATACGTCTTGAGGCAATCCTTAAAGCTGCACTTTGCCCAGAAGCTCTCTGATACATAGACTTCCTTAATCCACGCCTGTGGCGCTTCCAGAAACATCTTAGATCCCTCTACAATAAAAGACTGTTGTGCGCGCCGCTCCTTGGATTTCTGGCATAATGCCATTAAATTCTTCATTTTCTGATTTGAAGCGCTTGTTATCATTCTAATCTCCCTGTGTTTATTTCTTATACTTATTTCCTATGCTTTTTCCTTGTATCCAAAAGCCTCGCAGCCACATCATTGTGTGCCATGACCATGAGATGTTCTTTATCCTGAATCACATAATCCGCTGAAGGCATGATATTCATCTCCTCATCCCCACTCCTTCGGATACCCAGAATGGACACCTTGTATTTTGCAGCAATGTTAGACTCTCTGATGCTCTTGCCTACCCATTCCTGCAAAGGACTGATCTCATAGATTCCATAAGGGCCAGGGAGATCAATATAGTCAAATATATTATCCAGGCTGTAACGCTCTGCCCATTTCTCCGCAATGTCCTTATCCGGATAGATTACCTCATCTGCCCCGTTGCGCAGCAGGAACTTCGCCTGAATATCCCTGGTCACTTTACTGATGACCCGCTTAGCCCCCAGTTCCTTTACCAGGCTGGTAATCTCCAGACTACTCTGGAAATTCGTACCTATGCAGACAAATACAGCATCAAAATTCCTCACACCTATTGTCTTTAATACTTCTTCCTTGGTGCAGTCACCAATCTTGGAGCTGGTAGCATATGGCACCATATCCTCAATAGCTTCTTCATTCTCATCTATAATCATGACGTCATGTCCATTTTCCAGAAAGTTCTTCGCCAGATGATGACCAAAACATCCCATCCCAATAATCAATATAGATTTCATTGCGTTCTCCTATCCTACTATAATCTTTTCCTGCGGAAGCCTGATGGTATCTGATGTGTTTTTCTGGGCAAATACAAGCGCAAAAGACAAACTTCCCAATCGCCCACAATACATTAATACAATCAGAATCAACCGTGACACGGTGTTCAAATCTCTGGTTATACCCGTACTCATTCCCACTGTGTTGATTGCTGAGAATACTTCCAACAGCACATCTGCCATATCAAAAGGCTGCATCGCCATAATGATGACCGCTGCCAGCGCAGCCAGCATAAAATTCGTCACTACAACTGCATTTGCCTTCTTTACCACGTCATCTGTCAGCCGTCTTCCAAACAGATTGATATCTTCGTGATTTCGTATCATTGCCACCGCATACAGAAGCAATACCACAATCGTTGTCGTCTTGGCACCACCTGCTGTAGAGCCTGGGCTTCCGCCTATAAACATCAGCAATATCGTCAGCATTTTCCCTGCATTGGAAAGTCCTGCCACATCTGTGGTATTAAACCCTGCCGTTCTTGGTGTTACAGAGCAAAAGGCTGCACCCAATGCTTTTTCCACCGGAGTTAATCCAGCCAGTACTCCATGATTCTCAAGAACCAGAAAAACAATCGTTGCAATGACCGTCAACCCGATTGTAAACGTTAAAACAATCTTCGTATGAAGCAGATATTTCTTAAAATGCCATTTGTTACGCATCAGGTCATCCCATACAATAAAGCCGATACCTCCGGTCAGAATCAGGAACATGACCACCATATTGACCAGAACATCTCCTTCAAAGGACACCAATGACGCATAAGCCTCTTCATATCCCATCAGGTCAAATCCTGCATTGCAAAAAGCAGACACTGCATGAAAAATAGAAAAAGCAATTCCACGCTGTAATCCGAATCGTGGAATAAACCTGGTCGATAACAGCAGTGCTCCGATTCCTTCTATTAAAAAAGTTCCCTGCACAATCTTCCGTGCAAGTCTTACCACCCCTGCTATCTCCATGGAATTCACACTTTCCTGCAGATTCTCACGCTGTTTTAAGCCTATCTTCTTCTTCAGGATAATAGAGATATAGACACCTATCGTCATAAATCCCAGTCCGCCTATCTGAATCAACGTGAAAATCACGATAATTCCAAACGTAGTCCAGTTCTGATATGTGTCTGCTACGATCAGCCCTGTCACACAAGTCGCTGAAGTCGCTGTAAAAAGTGCATTCATGATATTGGGTTGCCCTGAGCGCACGGAAATTGGCAGACTCAACAGCATTGTACCAATCACTATAATCAAAGCAAATCCTAACGCAACCAGTCTGGTAGTTGAACGTTTAATTTTGTTTTTATTTTGTTTTTTCAACTCCCTGTTATCTCCTTTATACGGTGTACTAGGCTCATTATAGCAATCCACCCTAACAAAAACAATCCGAAAATAAGAATCTTATCTTCGGATTGTATCATTGCATTTTATTTATTAAACCAGATTATCTGGATAACTTTCTGCAGATATCGTACTGATATTCGTTAATTGTCTTCTCCATGTTCAATGCTTCTTCAATGTCGAAGTCTACAAATTCACCATGCTTGTATGCTACAACACGGTTGGACTTACCTGCACACAGAATATCTGCTGCATATGCACCCATGATAGAAGCATAGAAACGGTCTTTACATGTAGGGCTGCCGCCACGCTGTAAGTAGCCAAGAATTGTTGCACGAGTCTCAATACCTGTTGCTGCTTCAATTCTCTTAGCCATAGATGTGGAATGTCCAATACCCTCTGCATTTACAATGATATGGTGAGTCTTACCACGTTTTCTGCTGGCAATGATATTGTTAATCAGTTCCTGCTCGTTATAATCATATTTCTCAGGAAGAAGGATATCCTCTGCACCATTTGCTACGCCTGTCCACAGAGCAATGTAACCTGCGTTACGTCCCATAACTTCGATGATAGAACATCTCTCATGGGATGAAGAGGTATCTCTTACCTTATCAATGGCTTCCATCGCTGTGTTGATTGCTGTATCAAATCCAATGGTATATTCTGTACATGCAATATCAAGGTCGATTGTACCAGGAAGACCAATGGTATTGATTCCATTTCTTGCAAGTGCCTGCGCACCACGATAAGAACCATCGCCACCAATTACTACCAAGCCATCAATACCGTGCTTTCTACAGATGTCTGCTGCATGAGCCTGTACATCCGGCTCCTTGAATTCCAGACAACGAGCTGTACCAAGAATTGTACCACCACGCTGAATAATATCAGAAACGTTCTGCTTCTGCATGTCAACGATCTCTTCATTTAAAAGACCTGCGTAACCTCTCTTAATACCCTTTACCGTAACGCCATTAGAAATTGCTTTTCTAACAACTGCACGGATTGCTGCATTCATACCCGGTGCATCTCCACCACTTGTCAACACACCAATGCACTTAATCTCTTTGGACATGATAATACCTCCTATGCATATATAACATAAACATTGTTATTTTTTTCTCATTCACCTTCTTATTTTAATCTATTTTATTCCAGATTACAATATAATTTGATAAAAAATTATCAAGTCTGGGGAAATATCTTATTTATTCCGTAGCTCTGTCATACTGAGTCTGGACACTCATGAGTTTCAATACTGCATCTATATGCTTCATAACTTCTCGACTGGGATTATATTCCTTATTCGTTCTCATCTGTATAAAATAGTCTGCTACTAGCCTGAAATCACTCTGAAACATTGCCACCTGTTCAGACGATAAATCCCATATCCTATTATTGCGCCTGCTATGTTCATGACAATATCCGTTGTCTCACTCTTCCCACAGCTCAGAGCATATTGTAGAACTTCAATTACTATGCTCGCGTCCATTCCAAGCAGCAAAATCTTTTTGAAATTACACCTTTTCCCAGCTATTATACCCCTACAGACGTCTGCAAATGATAAAAATAAGGAGCTTTATACTATTGAAAACAACTACAAATTTTACACCAGCCCTGCAACAGGCAAGCGGTTCTTTTCCATACAGCCTGACGAATGATTACCTGTTTCGAATCCTGTTCCAGAAAAATCAGGAAGCATTGGCTACCGTCAGGTTAACCTGGAAATGCAGGTAGTTAATTACCATGACTGGTCGGAGCGCTCTCTCAATTACCTGGGTAGGTTATTTAACAACCTCAACAAAGGCGATGATTACAGCACTACCCTTCCGGCAATCCAGATTGGTATTCTGGACTTCACACCTTTCCCGGAAAACCCCAGCTTTTATTCTAAAAATCTTATGATGGATACAGAAACCCACCACGTTTACAGTAGCAAATTTGCAATTCATGTGTTAGACTTAAAGCAGATAAATAATGCTTCCAGCGAAGATAAGCACTGGGGATTGGACAATTGGGCAAGGCTTTTTAAAGCTACTACTTGGGAGGATGTTAAGATGATTGCTGCAAATAATAAATATCTTACAGAAGCCGCTAACACCATGCACGAACTCTACTCTGACCGCGAAATGCGTCGCCAGATGGAGAACCGTGAAGATTTCATCCGCCGCCAAAAGCGTGACCAACGGATGCTGAAGGATCAGGCTGATATCATTGCTGAACAGGCTGGTGTCATTGCTGAACAGGCTGACGAAATTGCTAAACTTCAGGCACAAATTGAGTCTTTAAAAAAATCTCTGTAAACACACTTCACTATATTGTAAATGATATAAGGCAGCATTTGTAGTCGCTGCCTTATATGTATAACATTCCTTTTATTACTTGCAAAATCTCTTCAGAACATTTCTGCTGCATCCTATATGGAATAGGATTAATATATTGCAGCTTAATTCACTTCCAGTATAATTCCAGTTTCTGCTGTGCTTCCTGCTCCGTCATAGAGAACTTCTTAACAAGCTGCATCTTTACTGCTTCTGCAGACACACCCAATTCCTGACATGACTCTACCATAGCTTGTATGCCCTCTGCCTTTCCTTCTGCTCTTCCTTCAATTCTTCCTTTACTGATCGCATTATCCAATACCTCACACATCGTCTTCACCTCTCCCTGTGCACCATTCTGCATCTCTTCAAACCTGTCATCCTGAGTCAGAACACTCATGAGTTTCAGCACTGCATCTACATGCTTCATGACTTCCTGACTCGGATTATATTCCTTATTTGTTCTCATCTGTACAAAATAATCTGCCACTATCCTGAAATCGCTTTGGAACATCTCCACCTGTTTCGGTGTCAGATATGCTATCTCAAATACATGTATCTTATAATCATTCACATACTGACTTAATTCCTTAGGAATGTTCTTAAAACATTCCCTTAAACTTCTCGGCTTATCCCAATGTTCCATTCCAAAATACAATACAAGGGAAATCACCGGATATTTCTCTTCGCCCTCATGCCCTTTAAGTATCTGGCTGCGGTAAGTCGCCCCGTCGTACCCTATCATCCTAAGCGGCATGTATGGGTGCGCATCCGTCTGATTCTCCAGTCCAAGCAACGCTATCTTGATATACCCGTATTTCCAGAACTTGGCTATGTCCCTCTCCTGCTCATGAACTTTCTTATCAGCTTTATAAATAGTCTTGTTCCCATCCGCTTCCAGATGCTCCTGCAGAATGACCTGTTTACCATCACACAACAATACATTTATAATGTCAGCAAAAACATCATTGTATGCCTCCAGGTAATTCTCTGTCAGATCCTTTTCTCCCATATGTACCACTCCATCTTATATGCTTCAAATGTTATTCGTATAATACTATTCAATAGGTATAATACTATATATTTTGTGCGAAGTCAATACATATGTTCGGAACTTTTGTTCTTGTTCAGATAAATAAAAACCGAACTTTATGATATTATATTATCACAAAAAGTCCGGTTTTACTATGTATATTCATTCCTTTTCTATTTTATTATCTATCCATTTACCCCATTTAAAATTAATGCTCTAGCCATTTTGAAATCCTCATATGTTGTAATTTTAAAATTCATATTAGTACATCTTATTCCTACAAATTTAAATTGTTTTTTCACTTCTTGACTCTCGCTGATTGAAATTGCTGGCATTGATTCTCTTTCTTTTAATATTTTTCCGTATATATACTTTGCATTAGATAAAGACATTGCTTAGCTGTTGTTGTGCTTGCAGAACTGCTGCTGGATGAGCTGGAACTGCTTGAACTGCCCGACTGGTCAATACCCAGAAGCAGTATATTGATTGTGTTTTCATTGTACTCATATACCTTGCCTTCATAAGCCACCCAGTCATCCTGCCATTGCACAATACTTTCCAGTGCCTTCTTCTGCTGCTGAGTCTCCTGTGCACTTCTTTCTATGACCGGTGCTGTTGTTGAGGCTGCTGCTTTAAGTTCCATCTCACCCGACTTGTATAATATGACTACAGCCAATCCAACAGAAAGTACTAAAATAAGAACCGCTGACAACACTGCAACTGCGATTCTGCCTATTTTATTCTTCTTT
>ERZ1034946.644-NODE-644-length-15322-cov-23.194668_pt1 | contig 15322 bp, 12 predicted proteins | sample MGYA00520591_ERZ1034946 | MGnify/ENA primary metagenome ERZ1034946 (study PRJEB33766, sample SAMN09781753) | gut metagenome | biome: gut microbiome | host: Homo sapiens | place: Madagascar | study: EMG produced TPA metagenomics assembly of the PRJNA485056 data...
CGAGGATTCCGAGTTCCGGATAATCCCAGCCTTCCGAGATCATATCGCAGGCACACAGGAAACGAATCTTATGCTCTTTGAATTTCTGCATCACCTTCTCCGGCTGCCTGGTATCTCCACTGTAATCTGCAGCTGAGATGCCTGCCTCATTCATGAGCCGTGCCATCTCTTTGGTATGTGCTTTGTTGATACAGAAGATGATGCCCTGACGCTCTCCGGCTTCACCTTCCGTGAAATAATCCCGAAGCACATTTACGATCAATTCATTTCTGGAAGTGACACGCACGCTCTTCTCCAGATCTGCATTGACATAGTCTTTTCCATTGAATCGGACGTGGCTCAGATCAATATTCGTCTCGATACGATAGACATTGGCTCTCGCTACGATTCCCTTTTCCATAGCTTCTTTCAGGGAAAGCTTTGTCGTATAGTTGCCGAAGATTTCTTCCAGCCGCTTTTTATCCGGTCGTTGGTCTGTCGCGGTCAGTCCTACGAGAAACTCCGGCGTATAATATTGGATCATGCGTTTCCATATCGGTGCGACGGCATGATGTGCTTCATCCACTACGACATAGGAATAGTAATCACTCAGTTTTTCGTGATAATGCCTTGCCGCATAACTATAGGTTTCTATGTCAATCCGATCCTGCATCGCCTGCAAATCTTTGGCAACACGTTCTTTCCAGTCGGCGGTAATATTTGTATTCGGTGCCAGAATCAATGCACGAAACGCTTCTTTTTCGGCTGCGAAATTCCGGATATCTTCCTCGACGATCCGGGATTTTCCTGCTGCCGTAGGCAATACAATGAGGAATGCCCGAATCCCTTGTTTGCGTCTCTCTTCGATCTCTGCCAGGCTGATCTCCTGATGCTCATACAGCTCTGTCTTACGTTCCAGCAAAAGTCCGGCTTCACGGAACCCGGTCGTATCTTTCCCCAGATAAGAGCGGATATCGTCCTCGATTCGCTCCCGGAATCGGCAATCCTCTGTAGAAAAACGGTATAATTTCAATCCCCACAGTGCACAGGTATTCTGTTTTTGCAGCTGCCTCCGGTAACCTTTTTCTCCGATCAATTGCGGATGATGGTAGTGAACGCCGTTTTCCTCAATAGCGACTCTTCCGTCTCCGGTATCTACCATGTAGTCGAGAAAATAGTTATTGCCCTCATCATCTGCAATCCGGAACTCTTTTTGCAGGTATTTCAGAGCAGGCATACCGTAGACGTCAGTGAAATTTTGTTCAAACAGCAGTTCCAGTGGGGAAGAATCGGCATGTTCTCCGCGTTCTGCTATGTTCTTCGTGTAATGAACGATCTCCGGTCTGCTTTGGTGTAGGTATTTATCTATCAACTCCGGATCATATCCCAGGAATCGAAACACTCTCCGGTAGGTTTTCATATAATTGTTTTGTTTGTCTGTGATCAGTGTATACGGAAAAATCTGCTCGCCTTCCCGGCAGGAGCAGATTTCGTCGTCGATAATGACCATGTCCACCCCATCAGCATAGAAGCGGCTTACACCGCCATTCGGGTAAGTCACTGTCTCTCGGAGGACATAGTCCGGATATGCTATTAAGAACTCATCTTTCTTAGGAACAGATTCAGCCATTTTTCTTCCCTGTCCGGTCGCGCATCTTCTGTCTGGAAGCTGCCAAGCTGCCGGAGTCCTTCATGCTTCTCCAGCAGCTGATTCAGTTTCTCTTCTGTAAAGTCCAGAAAATATCTGCCGTTCCTTTCCCCTTCAAATACACCATACTTAAATGACATGTACAAAATGCCCTGCGGCTTCAGTGCCTTCTCGATACGGTACAGCACATCATCCAACTCCCCTAAGGATAAATGCAACAGTGAGGAACACGCCCAGATGCCGTCATATTTTCTCATCTCATCGAGTTCTTGAAAAAGCTGGTATTTCACTGGGATACCGGTATACTCCGAGGCCAGTGCGCACAGTTCTTTCGAACCATCTATCGCGTCTACCTCATACCCTCGCTCCAGAAAATACTTTGTATCCCTTCCGGAGCCGCATCCCAGATCAAGGATGCATGCCCCAGCCGGCAGCTTTTCCAAGAATTCATCTTGTATCGGATGAAAGTCCACATTCCGCGTATTCTCTACAAAGGCTGCGGCATTTTGATTGTAATATTGAATTGTCTGATTTTTATTACATTTTTCGCTCATTTGTAGATATCATAGCATATCTTTAAAATATCTGCAATCCATGTTAAACTTTCACTTTCGTAAATTCCTTCCTACAATTTTTTCTTTTTTTCTAAACCAGTGCTGTTATATTTATTGATTGTTCTGTCATTACAAAATAATTTACCCACTATCTGTATCTACTAGGTATCACCATAAATGTGAACCCTACTATCGTTGACAGTACAGCCATCACAAAGTGCAGCCAACTCATCACTTCGTTTTAAAAGTATTCATAAAAAGAACGAATAATATTGTCCTCTTAACGCACAAAGTTTTTCTATTTACCGCAACATCGTTTATATTTTTTCCCACTACCACACGGGCACGGATCATTTCTTCCTATTTTCTTTTTCTTATCCACTCTAATTTTACTGTCATCGAAACTCAGAGTAATTCCCTTTTGTATAAAATCTATTTTTCGCAAATTATATATTATCTCTAATACATAAAATACAATGCGGATATTTTCTATGCATAAATCTGCAAAGTCTATTAAATAAAAATCAACAGACTTATTTCTGTCTTTGAAAGTAATCAATTGTGTTTCATAGTCAATATCACTATCAAAATGTTGGATGGCATTTCTAACCCGGTTGTTCAAACTATTAATAGGTTTGCTAAATGGTTCTTTTTCGTCTAAATATCCATTTTGCATTTTATTTCCGTTAGATTCCCTAATAAAATCTTGATACGTCTTACCATTAACACACTTTGTTGAATCATTCCGGACAAAGACGTTATTAAGTCCCAAAATCACTTTTAGATTATCAAATATCCACTCATAACTTTTGGCATAAAAATCTGTCAGCTCATCAAAATTAGCCGTCATAATGCCAAATTGATTTTTATCAACGTTTTCAAGACAACCGCCATTTTTTAGAGCCACTACAGGAATTAATTGTTCATATACCTTAGCCAATAACTCAATTAGTTTGAATCCTTTTGCTTCAATGCTGTTGAAATCAATCTTGTTGTTAGCAACAAATTCGCTAATCTGGTCAAAATAATTTCTATCCTGTATTACTAATTTCCCTTTTTTCGTATACTCTGCTAAAGTATCTTTGCCAATAATGACCGAAATGCCTGTTGCCGTTAATAAAAGTTGATGTAAAGCTACTGTCGCATCAAAGTTGTTGTTTACTCCTGACAACGGAATATATGGACACTGTTTAATCATGTCCGTAATCCTTGTAAAGAGTATCTTATCTTGATTATTCCAAAACAACTCAAAATTTTGTTTCATCTCACTCAATCCAAATTTAACAAAATTAGCAAAATGCATGGCTTTTTGTGTTTCCTCTATTGCCTTTTCATTACTCCCATACAGGAAAAAATTTCGCATATATGGAGAAAGCTCAATTTCACATAGTTTTTTGTTGGTTCCTTTTCTGGTAGGAAATTCAGCCGATAATTCAAACGAGTAAAATTCCTCATCATCACATTGTACAATCTCAGCATTTTCAATATCGATATTATTATCCTCTGCAAAAATTTTTCCATGTATAGTAGAATGACATTCCGGACAACGGACATAAAAAGGAATATCAAATAATCCTATTTGAACACGAAAATTTATCTTCCTTTTACATGCGCTACATTGAACAAACACATTATTAACCATTTCTATCTCCTTTTTACAATTATTAATTGTATGCAGACTGCATAAGCACATTTCTTGGGCAGATATTTCTCAGATTGTCAGAATTAATTTTAAAATAACACTCTGCTTTTTGTGTCTTGTCAATATGCTGTAGCGAATTGTGCTAAAAACATTTTAATACTCTTTTTCCATACAATCCTTTGCAAAAGTATATTTTCTATTCTCTACAAATAATGAATTCATCAAAAATGCGCTTTTACCATCTTGATGAACTGTTATCAAAACATAATACTCTCCCGATTCATTTATTACTTCTTTTAAATCAAATATATATTTCCAATGCACGCATTCATTGTTTATTAACATTCCTTCTGCTACTTTTTCACCATCAACTTCATTATTAATATACTTATCTTCTTGTGCATACAGCAATTTTTCTTTTTCAACAGACTCTATGTAAATTATTTTTTCATCCATATTCCTTATTTCTATATCCAGACCATTATAATTTTCTGATGATGTATTACAAATTTCCACCATGCCATCAACATTATACCTTACACTAATTGTCGCTTTATTATTCGCAATAAATATAGTGCTTATAATAAAACAGAACAATATTACAAATACCAATTTTGCAATTTTTCCTACTATTTCTAGAAGTATTCTCTTAATTTCCTCTTTGCTCTTATGTTTTGCCCATTGCATACCAAAGACACTTCCACTAACTAAGCATAGCCCTGTAGACAATATCCCTATCCATTTTTGACTCTTCTCGCCATAAATTATAGATAATGGAATGGATAAAATGGCTATAAAAGTAATCATTATAGTATATATCCTAAAATCATTTAGTAAATGCATATATCTCTTGTCTGATTCCTGATCATACTGCTTATAATTTTCATTCAGCATATTGTATCTTTTTAAGTCACTTATTACGAACAACACTATGTCAATAAATATAATAACTGATATTGATAATGCAAACGAAAAAAGTATTTGCAAATACCAATATATCACCCCCTGCTCCGACCAAACATTTAATGACCTAATTGTCACTTTAAATAAAAAAGCACATATCGTTCCTATCACAGCGACAATTGCAATAATTGCTCCTAATCTGGTTGTTCTTCGTTGTTCTGTTTCCGCGATATCTACCGATATCTCTTGCTGATTTTCTATCTGTTCTTTGCCTCCATCAGCATTCAATACCTTCTGAAGGTTTTCTGCTTGCATTTTATGTTTTTTTCTTTTTTTATTTTTCTTTTTACTCATATATATCCCTTATAATATCTTTACTTTCTTCTAATGTTTACTAATTTCTGTAAAGTTCCTCTATATATTTCATGGCACATATAGCAGAAATATTACAATTTTTTTAAAATAGTTTACGCGAAAGTTGATTTGATAATCAAAAAATACCGACATCGGCATCTTTCGCCAACATCGGTATTTCTATTCTATCTAAAACCTACCCCATTTTAATCCTTACTTTCTTCCCCGAAAACGCAATTCCCAGCCTCAGGATTTCTTTCGCCCCCTCTTCTTTCATCTCTGTCTCATACCTTTTTTCATCTATCTGATGTAATGCTTCTTCCGCCAACTGTTCCAAGGCTTCTGCGCTCAGATTTTTCTTCCATTTCAGTTCCATGAGAATTCCGGGATATCTGCTTTCTCTGGGAATCATGCTGATATCGTATCGTCCGTCTCCTGATTCTCTGTTGGACTTGATCCGATATTGTGCGTCCATTAACGCAACCAGTCCGAGGACCAGTCCGTGATAGAATCCTTCGGTTCCGGCATCATAGAAACTGACTGTCCTATCCATGTATTCCGCAATTGCCGCCTGTAACTTTTTATGATCGTTTGCATAAAGGCTTTCCGCGATTTTATCGGCAGTCGTTCTGGTGACGGCGCCGATTTGCAACAGGTGTGACAGGATCTCGTTCTTATAGACCGCTGCAATCTCTCTGTTCGGGACAGATACCTCACACAGGTAGGATCCGTCTGCCTGCAATTCTTTTCGCGGTGTCTTCAGATACCCTGCTACCAGAAGCAGGCTGTAGATATTTGCCGGGTCTTCGGTAATGGAACGGTAAACTGCGTTTGTATTGATCCGCGCAATTACTTTTTCTCCCTGCATAAGTGAAAAAAGCTTTTCCGTAACTTCCTCTGTTGCCGTTTTTAAGACATCGTCCAGGATTTCATTTTTACCGGTATTCACCCAATAGGCCTGTGGGATGCATCCTCTGGAGACATAGTTAATCACCGACCATGGATTATAGATTTCCTGTTGCCCGAACAGATATCCATCATACCATTCTCTCAGTTCCTCTTCTTTTTCCGATACGCCGTAGTATTCCAGCAGTTCATGCACCTCTTCCCCGGTGAAGCCGAAGAAGCTGTCATATTCCTCGTCCAGTACAGAATTTACCGCCAGATTATTCAGACCGCTGAATATGCTCTCCTGCGCAATGCGAAGGATTCCTGTCAGGAATCCATACGACAGATTCTTGTTATCCTTAAAAGCTCCCGAGAAGAAATTCCGCATAAAACCGATGATCTCATCATAAAAGTCCTTCGAATAGCCCTCCTGGATTGGCGTGTCATATTCATCAATGATGATAATCGGTGCCTTACCGTAGTAATCAGCCAGCATCTTGGAGAGGCGTTCCAGTGCCGAAGACAGTTCTACTTCCGTAGCAGTCCCGGACAGGATTCTGGCGTAATATTCTTTTTCATAATCTGCGATTCGCTCACTTTCCATAAGCTTACGATGTCTTCCGTACTCTTCCTGCAGAAGGGCTCCGATTTTGGCAATGGTTGCCTCCCAGGTATCAAATTTCACATCTTTAAACGTCAGAAAGATAACAGGGTATTTTCCCTGATGCACACGGTATTCTTCACCGCATTTCCAGATATTCTTATCCGTAAAATATCTGCTTGTGTCCTCGTCGGAGGTTTCAAAAAAGACTCTGAGCATATCCATGTTTAAGGTCTTGCCGAATCTCCGCGGTCTGGTAAAGAGGGATACGAACGGCTTTCTGTCCAGGAATTCCTTGATCAATAATGTCTTATCCACATAATAGTATTCCGACTGTGCCCGCACATAGTCGGAGATTCCGATGGGAAGCGGTTTATGTTCTCTCTCTTCCGGCGGCGTCTTGTATTTGCCGGATGATATGCGGCCATCCGCCGGCTTCTCCGCATCGTCAGGAATCTGCCAGGCTCTGCCTTCCTTCACCGCGCCGACTATTCTTCCTTTTTTGCACAGATCATTCACGGTTCTCTCTGCAATTCCCCATTCTGTAGCCAGTTGTCTGCATGTTTTCATCCGGTCCTCTCCCATCTTGTTACGATAATCTAATAATGTATGTCTTGAACCTCTGCGATACCGATTTACTCTATAATGCATCTTTTTGATAGATATCATGTTATATATTAATATTATATATAATTAGCCGCAATATATCAATTTGTTTTTGATATATTGCGGCTAATTATGATTTATTGCAGTTATAAATTGCGGCATGAATCTCCACCGGGTAGAAAGTCTCCCGTTCTACCAGCCAGTCGAGGAGTTTCTGACTGTTTGGTCCTGATAACCGGTACGCTCTTAGAAACATTCTATTGCCTCAATCAGGCAGGTGCTCTCATTGTATGCCTCGAAAGATATTATTCGATACATCCTCACAGAGCATGAAATTACCAAGCTTGTAAGAAAACATGAAGAGTATCTTATAGCAGAATAATCCGGCATATCAGATATGTATTTTACATTAAGTTTTCTTTATTTTTGAAGCATCATTCTTTATTTCTTTATATTGATTCTTCGGAGAACAGTTCCAGATTTTCTCAATATCAAAATCAAATTGTTCAAGTTTGTTTTTCAAATTTTTCAAGGCAATAAAATCGCGTTTAAAATCTTTCTCTGATTTGCTACCAGTAAGTTGTGTAACCGCTTTAATATTGCAACTTCTCTCCAACTCATCTTCTATATTTTCAACCTGTGTGATGCACCATATCTGTTTGACCTGTCTACATTTTTTTAATTTTTCAATATTCATTTTTAGAATATTTATATTTCCGGCATCTGTATCAAAAACCAATATCACCGTTGTCTGCGGTTTCAATTGCATCAATCGTACTGCCGTCAATTCCTCTTGGACAACATTAATCACCTCAATTTTTCCGGGACATACGAGCTCCATTTCTGTCTTTAACACAGAAATCAACTTTTCCTCATTCTGCCCTTCTACATAATACCGATAATTCCCCTTTTTTTCCATCGCGCACCTCTATCCTTGGTACATTGCCTCAATTTCATATAACTTCGTAACGTTAGGACTAATTGAAAAAAGGTCATTCTCCACAGCATTTTTCACACTGTCTGTACTCCTTTTTAATAAGCTTGACGCACTGATACACTTAATCGGCTGTTCTGTATCTGTAATATCCTTTTTTAAGAACACAAAAGAATGCTTGGGCAACGGCAAATCCAAGATATCCGTATTATGAGTTGTAAAAAACAACTGACCATTGTCATCCAGACCTTCAATCATTAAAGATAATATTGCCTTTTCTACTTCGCTATGTATATATGAGAATTTTTCGTCACAATAATAAAAACCGAATTTGTCCTCTAAAATGGATGCTAGCATTTCCGCGACTTCTATTCCGGAACGCGTACCACTTGATAATACTTTAGGATTTAATATTTCTCCGTTTTGTACAATCACAGAAAATTGTTCATATCTTATGATAAATGTATTTTCTATCTCATCGGATTTTTCTATTTTGATGATCGCCGGATCCAATGTTTGAAGTATCAGCTCCATTATTTTAAGATTTTTTTTCGTATAATTATGATATGTTGTCTTATTCGCACCCAAATAATCCGACGGATATGCAAACGACCATGATAATCCTTCTATTTTTTCCAGTTCTTCTATATAGCTCGGCAGTGCTTGCTCTTTCTCTTGTTCCAAACGCTCTATGCATGTCTTATAACTATCTTTTTTCCCAATGGAGACTGATCTAACAGTTACATTAATGTCTGTGCTTTGATAATCCTCTCCTTGTGGGGGCATAAATATAGTCTCCACCCGATATAAAATATTTCGATTGCCCACAAAATCGATACTAAAGGAAGCTTGTCTACCCTTATCACATATCATGTCTGTAAGTCCATTATAAATTTTTTTATCCATAAAGTTGAAGATCATCATCATCATTCTTCCGATAGATGTTTTCCCTGTTGCATTTCCACCCATCAAAATTACAATTTTCTTATAACGGAAGTTTGGCACCCCTGCAAGATACTCCTCTAATTGCGATCCGACAATCTTCTTAGGGTAAGACATATTCATATGAAAATTTTTCATTGCCATGAAATTATCTACTTGTAAATCCATTACAATCATTCTTTCATCCTCCGTAACGATTTGTTCGTGTTTCACGAAGTAATTCCCTTTCCATACAATAATACTTTATCCGCAAAAAAAAAGCAATGATAATATTATTGTATGCGGGGCTACAATTCTTTATTCATACTCACAACTCTGCAAAATATCAACTTATTTTTTGTAACTTATATCGTTACATCTTGCGGTATCTTACCAATACTGCTCTCCCCAGTACCTTGCCAGCATATTCTCCATATTTGCTCTGCCCACGGGGTTCGCGGTATGGATCTCCACCGGGTAGAAAGTCTCCCGTTCTACCAGCCAGTCAAGGAGTTTGATGGCGTCGCCGCCCTGCCCGGCGAAATCGCCAAGGTCATGATCGAGATCCAGGACTTCGATCTCGATTCCTTTATGTTCTGCCTCCTGAATCAGTGCCTTGGCTTCGTTTACGGACTTTGCGCATTCATAGCCCCAGGGTGCCGGTCTGAGGTCATCCAGCCATAGTTTCATCTATTTTCCTACTTTCTACATTGCTCATCACATTTTATGAGCCTTATTTTCACATTCTCTCACATTTTATGACTTTCTCTCATTTTCATTTTACTCCGCGCTCCACTCCTGCAGTGGCTCGATTTTGGCCCCACAATACTCGCAGACGCCCTTTGTAAGGTCGATATTGGCATTGCAGTTAGAGCATTTGATGACATGGATGCCGGCTCCGAGGGTAATAGCCTTTTCATTTTTCCGCAAGGTGAAGATATCTTTCTGATAGTGGGAATGAATTTTTCCGTTATGAAGATACACCAGTCTGACCTGCAATTCCGCGTCCACACGCGTAACATCGTCCTGTTCCCACTCCTGCAGACCTGTATAGTCGATCATGTCATAATCGATGATATCCGGCTCGGAATAGTATCTCCCGGCAGCTTCGCTGTTCAGGTTATTATAGAACCTCTTCTTGTCGAATCCGGTGCGTGCCCAGAATTCCTGCTGTCTTTTGTTCTGCGCTTCCTTGTATCGTCTAATGGGACCAAGCACCACATATCCGTCGCACAGGTAGAAAAAGTAATAGAGAATCAGCGCGAGAATCGTTCCGTAGAGAAAGATTTTCGTGATGTCATAACCGTTAAATGTCCTGGAAGTACTCGTTATGAATCCCCAGGTAAGCAGCAGGGACACCACATAATCCACCCCTGCGGTAACGATCCGGTAGATGGGATTTTTCAGTACCAGGTCGTAATGGTGCTTGCTGCCGAGATCTTTGTCCGCGTAGTCGATATTGGATGCGGCATTGCAATAAGGGCAGCCGTCTGCGAAATCTTTTATTTTTCCGGTGAAGCCGCAGTTTTCACAGGTATGTGGGGTCTCGTCGTCCAGTCCGGATACATAGGTGTACTCAATCCGGGAATCGAAGATTTTCTCCACATGTACCGGTTTTCCCTGGAGAAAATACTCCTTCCGGCAGCGGATACCGCGGATCACGTCATCCTGCACACTTCCGTCGGTGTCACGGCAGCGCAGCGCACCGTCTGCGATATAGGTGGTCTTAATATGGACGCCGCTTTCCGCAAGCCTGCGCATATGAAATGTCTCGGATACAAATGGCATGGTGTCACGTCCTATCTGTTGTTATTATTGTTATTGTTGGAAGATGAGCCGCCGCTTCCGCCGGAGCCTGAGGACGGGGTGTAATGCGGAATGACCTTGAATACCGTCCGGGACATCTGCAGTCCGTCGATCCCACTGTCAATGCAGCGAGTGATGATGACCTGGGCATTCTGCACGTCATTCCCTGTGATCAATGCGAGGTTCTGGCGTCCGCCCTTTACGGACGCATCCGGATTCTGCTCCAGAAACTGATAGATTCTCTCCAGCTCCTCCTCCGACAGTTCATAATATTTCGTCAGTTCCACACAGCGTTTCATGCGGATCAGTTCTTCATAAGTCTGTGGTTCGAAGTTCATGTGGTTCCTCCCTTTAAATAGTAAAACTCTATATTTTGAAACGGCAGGTTGATTGCCTGGATATGATAGTACGCGTTGTTTTTCTGTTTCTGGTAGTGGTAGTCTCTCAGCGCGGTCGTCGTAAAAAACAAGTTATTCGGGGTGTCCGCGGAGTATTCGTTCGCATATTCTCTGATGAGGTTTGAGATATCATATACGTAGTAATCCTCTTCGTTCCCGGATGGATTTTCCGGCTCGTTTCCCACACAATTTCCATTGGAGTTCCCCATGGCATGATCCAGTACGCCCTTGTATATCTGGTGTGTGGCGATATGACGCTGTTTCGTCCTGCCCTCATCGCCGTAAGTCACAAGGTCTCCGGACAACAGCATAAGATACAGTGCATTGTTCTCCGGGTAATCGCACTCCTCTTGCAGCAGATGTTTCTTCATGCGGATCTTCACAGTGCTGACCGGTGTGAGGTAGACGATATCCCTGGATCTCCGAAGGATCTGAGAGGCAAGCGGATATCGCTCCCCGTCCACCTCCAGGGTAAACACCTCGCTGTCATAGATGTATTTTAACCTCGCATCTTCTGCGATGATCTGTTCCAGAGAAGGATAGCCATTCGTCTGTTTCACCGGCATATATTTTTCCGGATCTTCCAGGCGCATCTTCGTCACATATTCGTACACTGTTTCGTCGTTATAGACATCCTGACTGTAATTCCGGTCGCGGTACATCTGCTGTTGCAACAGGCAGGTATAGCTTCGTCCGGAATCGTATACATTTTTCACGAACGGACATCCGGTCTTGCACAGGTAGAGGTAACCGCATTTCGCACAATCCTCGGGAAACGGCTGTCTGTTATGGCTCCGGAAAATCTTCTGCATAGCGCATTTGAGGATATCCTCCACGCTGTCCGTATAGATATTGCCATAATGGAAATCCTTATTTTTCTGCCCTCTGACGCAGGAGTAGATGTCCCCGTTACGCTCCAGCAGGAAAAATTTTTCTCCGCAGTTATCGCAATTGGTGCAATATTCCGGTCCAAATTCATCGAACCAGGCGCCATTCACGCCGGCGTCCAGATTCGTTCCGTCGAAAGCCTCGTGCATCTTCTTATAAAATATCAGCTGTTCCTCTTCACTCATGTGATGCAGCAGACCGCAGGAATTATAATCGAACCCGATCATGAAGTTGAAATCATTCATGTCCAGGCAGGTATTCTGATCCAGGAACTTGATATCCTCTATGATCTGATCCAGATATTGGAAATGTTCTTTGAAAATCGTAGCGGATACTTTTTTCTTATTCGGAATCTCTGAAAGCAGTCGGATATTGGCAAGGATCTTCTCCAAAGTACCGCTTCCGCCCTTGGTCACGCGGTATTTTTCATGCAGGGACAGGGGCAAATCCAGGCTGCCGGAGACGGATACGTTGTATTCCCGGATGGTCCCGATATGCCTGTCCAGCCCGTACAGGTTGGTCTTGATATGCGGTCGTCCCACTTTGAATCCGGCACCTGTGATGAGTTCCCGGTTTTCCTGATAATAGTCGCTGATATATTGGATCAGGTCATGGAATTCCTGCTTTGGCAAGGTCGTGACCTCTCCGCCATGCAGCGAGATGTTGAACGGCACGACTTCGGCTTCTCTGAATTTTGTAATGGCGTATTGCAGGGTTTGCAGGCTGTCTTCGCCCGTTTCCTCGTCCACGGTGTTGTCTTCGAGATAACAATAGCGGCACTGCATGTTACATGCAAGCGTCGGCACATATAGTAAATGAATAAACTTAGTCATAATAATAGATTTTTCCTAACGGAGTCTCCTTAAAAGCGCGTTCGTTGATATAGACATTACGGGGCAGCGTGATCTCTGTCAGGGAATCACAGCACCGGAACGCAGAAGAACCGATCTCCTGCAGCTTGCTGCCGGGTGACAGCAGGACATATTCCAGGCTGCTGTCTCCGTAGAAGGCGTGTCCGCCGATCCGGGTCACGCTGTCCGGGATTTTGACCATCCGCAGGTCGATACATTCCTCAAACGTATTGCCGCGGATCTCCGCAATTCCTTCCGGAAGTATGATTTCTTTCAGACTGGAGCAACCGTAAAATGCTTCGCCGCCGAGATAGTTCAGGCTGTCCGGCAGGTCGATCTCCTGTAACAGGGAACAATTGTAAAACGCTCCGCCACCGAGATATTCCAGGTTAGCCGGCAGATTTACCTTTTTCAGGATCCGGCATCCCTTAAACGCCTCGCCGCGGATCTCCGTAATGGTATCTGGGAGGTTCACTTCTCTTAACAGAAGCATATTGGAAAAAGTATTGCCGCGCAGTCCCACGACTTTTTCTCCGTTATAAGTATCCGGAATCGTTACCTTAGTCATATTCGTGATGCCGTAAGCATAGAACCGCACATTGACACCGCCCGTTGTCTGCTCGTAGAAGATTCTGGGATTTACAAACAAAAGTAATGCACACGCAACTGCTGCCGCCAACAGTCCCAGTCTCAGTTTTTTACTGTAATCCGGCACGAGAGAAGTCTTCACATTCATGACAATATTCGAGATCTTCTCCTGCGGTCTGGCCTTTACTTCCTTTTTCAGATACTTTAACAGCTTATAACGTCCGGTCAGGAAACCGTACACCACCAGGATCAACAATCCCTCTACATACGTGGCAAACGGGAAATGGAAGAAGATCAGGCAGACATAGACGAATAACAGGATTGCAAAAATCACACTCAAAATATTCTTTCTGCGCAGCATATCCTCCGGGATCAGCTTCTGATCCTCTGCGATTCCGGCACGGCTCATTTCACGTTTGATAAATTCTTCCAGACAATCATCTTCCGACATGGAGAACAGCGGATCGAAGTCGGCGACGGATACAGCTTTCTTCACAGGTTCCTGCCGGGGCTGTGCACTGCCGGTGGCTCCCGGCGTCCCTGCTGCCGTAGACGCATCCATTACATTCGCTGCACCAACCGAATTAGCTCCGGCTCCTTCTTCGCCTGCCACATTTACTGCTGTTCCATTTGCTGCCACACCACTTTCTACAGGTATACCCAGCGCATTTGCTGCTGTTCCGCCTGCCGCGGCCAGCACTTTGTTCACCTCTGCATTCTCCTTCGCCGCTTTCCTGTTCTCAGCAGAATTTTTCCCCAGCGTAAGCGGTACTACGATAAATGCTCCCACAAACACCAGCACAAAATCCACAATGCAGATTCCCGTCGTGATAAAGAAATCAAAAAACAGCAGGATGAACGCTCGAATCCCAAACATGATCCAGAACGTTTTCTTGCTGTTTTCCTTGGAAATCATCTTAGAAAGCGGTAAAAGCACAAACACAGACATATGTATTGACACAAATGCCTCCATGAATAATGCCATCAAAATGCCGATTCCACTGCCGTTCATCTTATGTTCTCCCCTCAAAAATATAGATAAAAATATTTTACCACATTGCACATAAGATCACCACCCGGGATTATGAAAAAAATCCACAAAAAAGGTTATACCATATTTTCTATAATTTTACATTAAGATGATAAAGTAAAAGTCCCATCAGATAAATTTCTTTATCCGATGGGACTTCTTAGTCATATTTTATTTTTCGAAATCACACCAACACTTAGTACAGCTTCGCACCAGCAGGGATATGGTTATCCACCATCAGAAGATGCAGTTCTTCCTCTTCGCTGTCCTTCTTGTTGTTGACTGCGCTGAGCAGCATACCGCAGGATTCGATTCCCATCATGGCTCTGGGCGGCAGGTTGGTGATAGCGATCAAGGTCTTGCCTACCAGTTCTTCCGGCTCATAGTAAGCATGGATACCGGAGAGGATGGTGCGGTCGGTGCCGGTTCCGTCATCCAGGGTGAACTGCAACAGCTTCTTGGACTTAGGTACTGCAACGCACTCTTTTACTTTCACTGCTCTGAAATCAGACTTGCTGAAGGTCTCGAAATCAACTGCTTCCTCGAACAGGGGCTCGATCTTCACGTTGGAGAAATCGATCTTGTTGTTCGGAGTGAAGAATCCGTTGTTGTCGCCGGATGCCTTAGAAGCTTCAGCCTTGTCATCAGACTTCTTGGAAGCGCTGCTGTCCAGACTCTTCATCGTCGGGAATTTTTTTGATTGCTAAGCTAACTCTTGTATATCCTTGCAA